>JAEEGH010009628.1_pt1 | contig 22482 bp, 16 predicted proteins | sample 9134181 | NCBI WGS metagenome assembly JAEEGH01 (sample SAMN16246544, study PRJNA631951) | gut metagenome | biome: gut microbiome; feature: rumen; material: DP-attached | host: Bos | place: Iran: Karaj | collected 2018-10
CTTCACGGCGTCCAGCGGGCCCATGAACATTTCGTACAAGCGAAGGCTATCAGCACCGTAATCGCGAACAACGTCATCGGGGTTCACGACGTTCTTGAGGGACTTACTCATCTTCGCCACAATCTGCTTGAGCTCGATGTCGGTACCCTTCTTGAAGTATTTGCCATTTTTTTCTTCGACTTCGTCGGTCGGGACCTTGGAGCCAGCGGCATCTTCGTAAGCGAAGGCAAGAATCATGCCCTGGTTGAAGAGCTTCTGGAACGGTTCGTCGGTAGAGACGAGGCCGAGGTCGAACAAGACCTTGTGCCAGAAACGGCTGTAGAGCAAGTGGAGCACGGCGTGTTCGGCACCGCCCACATAGAGGTCAACCGGCATCCAGTACTTTTCGAGTTCCTTTGCAACAAATGCGTCGCCGTTGCAAGCATCGATGTAGCGCAGGTAATACCAGCAGCTACCTGCCCACTGCGGCATGGTGTTCGTCTCGCGGATACCCTTACGGCCGTTCTTGTCCGTGACCTGGAGCCATTCGGTGGCGTTTGCGAGCGGGGACTGTCCGCCGTCACCCGGCTTGTAGTCCTTGAGTTCCGGCAAGAGCACCGGCAGTTCGGAATCGTCGACGGTAGAGATTTCGCCGTCTTCCCAGTGGATAATCGGGAAAACCCCGCAAGGCGAGAGTCGCGGGCAAGCTCGCTTGCCCATGACCGAGCCGAGGAGGTTTCTGCAACGGTTCGCCCCTTTGCATTTGGGCGTTTCCCACTGGCGTGGGTCGGGCTATATTTTAGGGGCAGTCGTCATCGCTTCGCTCGCCGCCCGCCACCTAAAACGGAGCCCCGCTCCAATAAACAGCAATACAAGACAGCAGCGAGTCTCCGCCCCAAGGGGTCACTATCCCTAACGCGAAAGAGAATGCAATCTCTTCAAGAGCATAATATGCGTGTCATAGAAAACTACAAGGAGCACTTAAGACAAACAAAGAATGTTATCGTTCATCGATTAACTGTAATAGCATCTTTAGGTATTTTTTCGTCGAAGCGATATTCCTCTTTACCATCAAAAGAATGATATGTTCCCTTACATAAAATTCCACACGCTTCTTTTATCGTAAGAACACGGTCTTCTTTTTTTGTCAGAACATAATTGCACACATTGTTTATTGTTCTCACATCATAATTCAAATCCTCTTTTATAATCACACTCAAACTTTTCAAGCCATATCGAGCCTTTCCATCATAATAAATGCCATCAGAGTCACTCATTCCTTTATAATCAAATGAGTCCCTAAATCTCACAAATGCAGGACAGGCCCTTGACACTTTTGCAAATATTGGCAAAGCTTCTATCGGCATGGTTTTTACATTTTTGAGATAGCCCAAAGACCTATACAAACTATCTCCATTTATTTTCACCATATTCAACACCCCATTCAAGGATGCCTTCGCTTTCTTTTGACTTTCGTCATATTTATTTGCAAATCGGTTTATAGAATCTAAAAAAGCCTCTGAGCGCACTTTCGCCCACACATTCGTATTGAGAATAATATTGTACATCGCAGTCCATTTTTCTACATAAAGTTTATTTGTTTGAGTTATAGAATCTTGAATAAAATCCAGCTCTAGATTATCGTAATGTGAAAAAAGGCTTTTCATCTTTTCAGCTTTTTCCGAGTGCATTCTCAATACTGCTTCCGACATATCCGCAAGCATTTGAGATAACGAAGAATCACCTTTATATGCTATTTGAGCATTTTTCAAATCATTTTGGAGAGCAAGGCCATAATTATCAGCTTCTATTACGCTTTTCGCATATTCAATTGCATATTGTTGTATTGCATGTTCTTTCGCTTTACGCTCGTTATATGATTCAGCAAAGCCAAAATGAATAATTAAGTAAATCACAAAACAGATTATAGGAATGATTGTCATGATAGTAAAAAATCTCTTACCATCACTTTGACTCATTTTATTCTGTTTCATATCAGCAACCCAACTTTTCGCACCAGAGTACCAAGCGCCAATCAACGTTCCTAACAGAAGCCATAAGGCAATGGGCCAGTCCAATGCCATTCTTGCATAAATCGCGAGAGCTAGCAAGGTAATAGATATAATTGCCATCATTATCGGAAATGGTTTAGAATTCATAATTTGAGTCTCCCAAAGAATCCTTAAAAAGCATCAATCTTGAAAAGGAGCAAATTGCACCAAAGAAAGTTTTGCGACAGTTTGCTTCGCTCCCATAGTAGACGTATAGGTATATGCCCCACTACTTTTAGCTACGCCAATAACAGTTTTGGGGATTATTCCGTTCGCTATCGAAACAAAAGAAACACCATCTCCTTCATAAAGACCTGAATTTTTCGAAAGTAACTGGACTGAACTTCCTATATATTCATAGCATTTCCCTTTAGTCGCATAGGGATTTGCAGAATATAATTCATCTTGTGGAAGAATTTCTTTGCAATTCTTTCTTACATTCTTCCATTGTTTGACAATGTCATCTACAGAAAGACCTTGTTTATTCATTGCAAAGGCAAAAGAAGGCTTAACGTGTGCCGCGTTATACTTTTTTATTTCGTCGTATTCTAGAGTTCCCTCAAAAGATTCGTATCCATACGTATAATGGTAATCCAACCAACCCTTCAACTCATCCGGTTTCGCACCAGCAGAAATATAATTAGAAACGTTCACCTTTAAATCAGCAACTTTTAGCCATTCATCAACAGATTCTAAACCTACACCGCTCCATTTCTCAATATGCTCAAATGTTACACCTTTTTTTAGCCAAAGTTCCGCTGTATCGGGTGAATAAACGCCATTATTACGCCACTCTTTTACCATCATAGCTGTTTGATGCAAAGAAAACCATTTTTTTGCAGAATCTTCCGTCACGCCAATTTTTTCATAATTTTTAAAATCAGAAGGTTTAATAGTAAAATCTACCAAATCATCAACATTAACCTTTTTAAAAACAGGTTTGTCTTTCGATCGTTTTTTATTTACTTCGGCTAAACTTTTGATATCCTCAATATCTCGGGATGCTTTTTCTTGAAAGTTTGAGGAAAAAGAACCAAGAATTGCTGAGAGTTTTTCTGATTCAGAATTTACATCGCGAATACAAGACGGCTCATAAGCGCCATCATAAAAGCGAACTTTACACTTTTTATATATATCATAAAACCTATATGCAACTCGTCCATTTGCTAGAACTTCCTTATCTTTAATATTTCTTGCTATTTGCCTATATTTTCCCAAATCAACATCTATAATAGATTGTTCCATCTCTATTTTTAAGCTGTCTATATCTTTTGAAGAATCCGCAGCAAATCCCACATCTATGAATAAAATCATAATAAGAATGAAATTTGACCAATTTTTCATATTCGACCTCTCTTGTTGAATGTCTTGCATTTAGAGCAATGTTCCTATCAAAAGATCTAGCCACAAAAAAAGACGTGGGATTTGTCTATGTCTACCTAACTCGAGGTTCAGCAAAACCTTAACCTGATAAACACAAACAACCCACGCCCATTTCTGGACGTGAGCGTTCGCATCCAATTCTCAGGTTCTTTGAAATTTGCTGATTTCGAGTTAGAGAACAAGGAGCAAAGCTCAAGAAATGTCAAAAACTAATCTACCTTATAAGTACACCTCTAAAAAAGTTTTTACAATCTTAATATAACTCTTTTTTATGACATAAGGGTGTCCACTCGCAAAGAAACAGCCCAAATCGGGCCAAAAACGCACTTTTGCAAGAAAAGTGGGATTATTCAAAGTTGGATGGAGGAGGGCAAACAGAGCTTTCCGTCCATTCCTATCAAATAAAAAATGGTGATTTTGCGTCAAATTCGCCAATTTTGGTTATCTCAAGCATATTCTATCAAACAACCGTCAAATAAAATGGGCAAAAAAGCTCCTATTGACTTTTCTCACAAAAAATGGTATATTTGTTATAGAGTCCTTGGTTGGTGAATGTCGGCTCCATGCCGTGCGTTTCTTTGGAAACCTAGCCGCTGATGGGACTCCATTTTTTTTGCTCTAGCGGATTTTTGTCCGTATAGAATGTCCCATAAAACTGGTTCGCCTGAACATCGAAAATGTCATGCACCAGTTTTATTTTTTCCCTGATGAAATTGAAATAGCGGAAATCGTTTTTCTCATACACCCTAAAAATCGTCCACAAAACATAGTCGATTACTTGCAGCAAAGGTAAGTGCGATGGTTGCTGCAAGAATATGCGGATGTTCCCATTGTTTTCTTTACCCCATTTCTGCTGGAACTTTGCAATGGCATCATTCAGAGCTTCCGTCATGTTGGAAACGCTTACGATGTTGCTCATCTCCGAGAAATAGATATCGATTTCGTTGTATAGATGCAAGCGGTTCTTCAGAAGTTCTGCAACCAAGAACTTGTACAACTTTTTGTCGCTCATGTTGAATTTGCGACGAAATATCGATTCGTCTTTACGAGCGACAATTATATAGGCTTCAAAATCAGCCTTCTTCAACAACTTGAAAACTTTCTCTTTGACTTCCGCACAATCCTTATTTGCATGAAAACCATTTTTCAGATTCTGCACAGACGGCACTGCCTTAAGGTATTCGTCTTCCATCAATTCCTTGCGAAGATTTTCCAAATCAACCAGCAATTGGTGCGGGTTAGACATTTCCACATAGCCAACAGAAAAAGTCTTACTGACCAACCCATCTTGCAAAAGGTTCTTGCCGCGATGTCCGAAAATTTTCGGATCGCCCGACTCATCAAAGTAATAGAACATTTTCTGCGACAAAGGCTCTTTCACAACTGGCTCCGTATTTGAATTTTGCAGCGAAAACATTTATGCTTTTGAGCAATATAAATTATTTCAAACAACCACGCAAGCCTTTGAGAATGCCTAAAGATTGTTTATGCCTCACAAGAAACATGGGGCGGGTGGGCGGGGTAAGCCGGGCGTTGCGGGTGCGGCGTTTACAGAAACGCATGACGCTCGGTCATTGTCATGCAAGCATGGCAGCGACTCTCGCTTACGGGGTTTTGAGCTCCCGCTAGAAGGGGTAGTCCCGGATCGAGTCCGGGACAGGCTCCAGACCCGGCTGGATGGGTTGTATAGAAAACGCCCACTCATTTGAGTGGGCGTGATTATAAGGGCGGGGTCGGGGCTGAAGCAAGGGGGACACTTCCCCCCTTTACTTCACCACAATATTCACGAGCTTGCCCGGGACCACGATGGACTTCACGACAGTCATTCCCTTGGTAAATTCTTTTACTCGTTCGTTGTCAAGTGCGAGCTTTTCGAGGGCGGCCTTGTCCATGTCCTTGGCGACAGATGCCTTCGCGCGGACCTTGCCGTTCACCTGGAACACGACTTCCACGGTGTTTTCCACAGCCTTGGAGTGGTCGGCTTCCGGCCAGGCGACATTCGTGAGCGATTCGTTGTGACCGAGGATGCTCCACATTTCTTCGGCGATATGCGGGGCAAACGGGTGCAGCAACTTCACGAAGGTTTCGCACGGCTCGCGGTAGCGCTTGTCCATCTTCATCATTTCGTTGTTGAAGATCATCAGCTGGCTGATGGCCGTGTTGAAGCTCATGTTTTCGATGTCGCTCGTGACCTTGATGACGGTCTGGTGCATCACCTTCTCGATAGCTTCCGGAGCGGTCTCGTCAACGAACACCGGGGCTTCGTCAGAATCGCCCACCACGGAGCGCCAGGCGCGGCCGAGGCTGTAAGCCACGCAGCCTCACGCGTTAAGCTGAGGCGGTGGCGAGAGTAAGGCGTCAGCCGAACGGTCTTTGTAGCCAGTGGCGTCTTCGTAAGCGAAGGCGAGAATCATGCCCTGGTTGAAGAGCTTCAGGAAAACCCCGCAAGGCGAGAGTCGCGGGCAAGCTTGCTTGCCCATGACCGAGCCGAGGAGGTTTCTGCAACGGTTCGCCCCTTTGCATTTGGGCGTTTCCCACTGGCGTGGGTCGGGCTATATTTTAGGGGCTGCCTCCTTCGCTTCGCTCGCCGCCAGCCTCCTAAAACCGAGCCCAAGGTCTCGACCCCAAGGGGTCACTATCCCTAACGCATTAATCTTTTATACAACGAACAGATGTTGCCCAAAATTTGCTTTCGAAATTAGAAAATAAAGCCTCTTTGTCGTACTTTAAAGACCAAACACTTGCTCTATCCGAATCGTCTGAATCTTCAGTAGTACTCCAAAAATATGCACCATAGCCTTGATCAAAGTAAAATGTCAACGAGTCTTTATATCCGGCCGCCCATGCGGAAAAACCAAATTGATTTGTACCTAACGGAGTATTATTCTCGCATTCCCAGCAAGAATGATTGGCTTTTAAACTAGTACCCGTTCCATTTGAATCTTTATGTTCTTTTGCATAACAGGCAAGTTCTTCCCATTCCGCATCAGACGGAACATGCCATCCCTTAGGACACGCCTTTGTTAATGCATAATATGTGTAAAGCCTACCATAGTTTTCATCATTAGACTTGTTGTCTTTATACGAATATGAGTCGCTACATTTGTATTTCAGATTTTCCGCAAGCCAAATTTGATTTCCAATTCTTACCGTTTTATACCGTGTTCCGTCTCTATCATCTACGAAAGATCCGTAACTAATAGAATAGGTTCGTCTTGGAGGAGAATTCCTTTCCCGTTCTTTCTTTTCTTGGATTCTACGGAGTCCTTCCTCCATTCTCCTTATATCACGATCCATATCGCTACTAAAAAGATCAAATAATCCCATAATATGCCTCCATATCATCAGATTGTTAAGTGTTTATATCAAGTTTGTTCTTCGAAGATTTAAGAGTTGTACATTGTTTTGTATTTAGTTGGTCATACACCTCTCTCGAATAAATTTTTGAAAAATATCGTTCATACATCAGGTCAACATTGCATATTTCCGGACGGTGATCATATATGGAACATAAATTGTCTTCCTGCAAATAAATGCATACGCCGTCGCCCCTGTCAAAGTTCCGTAATGCAGGAACTTTTTTCAGGGAACGGCAGCATAATCCACAGCAGTCACATTTAAAGGGCATTAAACAATCTGCCAGCACGTTCTTGCCATCGTTTCCGATTCCGATGTCAATTCGCCATTTTCTTTCAAGATGGGGGTATCCAAAATGCTCTTAACGGACTTAGCCAATGAACACGCTGCAGCAAGAGAATTCTTTTCATCGTTATTGAATTTGCGGAAATCAGCCTTGCCTGAACCATCTTCGTAACGTGATACAATATTGTCAACCATTGCAACAGCTTCTTTCAGCTGAGTTTTCAATTTGTTAAGGGCATTGGTAAACAAATCGCATCTGTTCTTTATGGAATCACACATCGTGCACGCAGTTTCGCATTGGGCTACGATTTTTTCGGCTTCCGCACGATTGGCCCTAGCATTTTCCAAATTTTCTTCAGCCTTGGAATTCAGAACAAAACCCATTACAGCAAGTGCAGGACCAGCTACGAGACCGCCTAACACGGCCATGCCTCCAGCCACTCCTAGTCCTCCCGCAGCGAGAGATCCTCCGCCAAGGAATGCAAGAGTAGCGTTCGTTGCTGCCACTCCGGACAATCCCGCAATAGCAGCACCAGTCGATGCAACGCCTAAGGTCGTTGCAGCTCCATACGCCCCTAAAGCAGTCAAAGCACCAGCAGCAACACCGCCAACAGCTCCGCTCACCATGCTTTCCGCCAAAGATCCCATTTCTTCCATTTCTGCAAGTTCATCTTTTGAGATGTTAAATTTGGAAAGTTCATCAAGGCCTTCGCTATTACGCAAATCTATATGATGAATCTTTTTGAAGGAGCGGACGAAAGGCATAACAGCATCATTCAAAACAGCAAGCTTTGCTGCACCTAAATGCTCCAAGGATTTTTGGCAAGCATTTCTGCTATTTTCCAATTTGGCTTTCGCCTCATCTACCGATCTTTCCGCACTACGATTTATTCGTTCAGCACGTTCGTTTGTTTCATGGGCATCATAAGCCTTTTTGGCTCCCAAAAGACCGGCTCCAATAGCGGCTGCTCCAATGATAAATGGAATTGGCATGTTGTACTCCTTGTTAATGTTTTTTGTTAAAGAATAAAGGCTTCATCTGATTCCATCAAATGGTTAAATTGTTCACAATTTTCAAATTGCGTTTCGCAACCCATCGCATGTGAAATTTTATTAGCACCACAAATAAACGAGTCTGCATCTCCAATCTGCAGCGCATTATCCATTGTGTCAAATGCAGTAACGAATGTTTCTGTCGTTTGTTTAAGCCATGCTTTAGAGCGAAACTCGTATTCTTCCCTAAATATTTTTAGGGCCTTAATCTGTTCTTCGCATTCCTTTTCGATTTGAATTCGACGTTCTCGGGCTATTTTGGGTGCTTTTAATGCATCCCTTATGACCGTGACACTTATTGATGCTAGTGTATAGACGGTTCGTGCAATAAAAACAGCTTGTCCGATTGGTGTTAAATTAGCTAGTGCGAGCGAAGCACTGACCGCAAGTTGCTTCATGCAGTCTACGCCAGAAATGCTCCCATTGTAATAGTTGTAAAAAGAGGAAGCGGCGTCAACGACAAATCCCGCAATTTCTGTTGGGGCTTTGGCATTTTTCAATAGTTTTGGAAGTTCTCTCTTGTAATGCTGCACCCCACCATCTATAAGGGTCGCTCCGCTTGAAACAGCATATGACCGTACTGCGGATTTTGCTGATTTAACGGCAACATCCTTAACAGCATCCTCAATCGGTTTTCCCTTCAGTACTTCACCTAAGTTGCATACTATCGCCATACCTCCGCCAATTACAGCACCTGATTTAGCTCCTTCAATGCCGGCATCATGCGCAGTGCCAAGCATGGATTTTGCGGTGTATAACTTGGGCTTGGTTCGAGCAAGTAAAGCCTCCTTACTCGTCGTTTCACTACTATACGTATTTTTTCGGATGGTTTCGTACTTCTTTAGTTGAGCCTTTTTCGCCGCAATTAATGATGGATTTGCTTTTTGAGCGTCTAATGCCTTTATTTCCTGCTTTAATCCTTTTATTTTAGAATCAGCCCTTTCAATAAAATCAGGATAATAATCCTTTGGAATTTTTACAGGCGTTCCACTTGCAAAATACTTATCATTCTTGGAATTACATAATTTGTCAAAAGTCTCACCACCATTTTTCCCAATAAATTTCATTTGGAAGCCTGAACCAGTTAGTTCTTTCCAGGTTCCATCCGGCATTTGTTCTGCGTCAACAACATCAATCAATTGGTCGTTCGTTTTGCCCAAATCATCATATCGAAAACTTCGGGTCGTTTTCCCTTCAATAATTCTCTGTTTATTTATTTTAGTAGTTTCAATCGTTTCTGCTGAAAATCCAGATTGTTGTTTTATGTTGCGTTCGGCTTCGTTAAGCGTTTTGCCTAATCGGCTTTCAGATATACTCTTTAAGCTTCTCTTAGTCTGTTCAATAACTCCCAATTTACCATCGTAAGCGGCCAAATCAAGAGATGCAGCCTTGCCGTATTTGTCGACAAAATCGTACAAAGCTCTATTGGCAGCGGCATTTGTTAGGCTCTCATCAAAATCCATTGAATACTCCATCGTTCACACCTTTGGAGTCCACTCCGTTCTGCAAAGAACTTTGCCAAATTTGTATGGATACAAAAAAGGCGCGAGTCGATGCATTTATCTAGATGAGGCTCTGCAATGCCTATGAACGATAAACGCAAACGACCCACGCCCCGAAAGGGCTGTTGTCCATACCAGCACGAAACTGGTACAACAATCCGAGATACACCGCATAACGGCATACCTGCGTGAGCGTTCGCCTTGTCCTCGTTCATGTGAAATTTGCAGATTTCATCTAGAGAACAAGAGCTAAACTCTCTATTTCATTCTAAAAATAACATAAAAACTCGTAAAGCGGACAGATTCGTTTCCACCAAACGCTCAAATTTCAGCAAAAAAACGCCTATTTTGAAGATAATACGGCATTCCGACTTGGAATGGGGTTGCATTTTTAGCGGCTAAAATGGTATATTTAAGATAAATATCAACCGGAGTCAACCATGATTGCAACTGCAAAAGGTTTTTTTGACGGGCAGCAAATTGTGCTGGATCCACCTGTTCGGCTTGAAGCTGGACAGGAGGTTGTCATTGCATATACCGTTGCAACTTCTGCGAAAAGTGTAGAGACAAAATCGAATATTGTCGATTCCCTGATAGGCGCTATCCCTAATACGGGCAAAACACTTGACGACTATCGTTCGGAGAGACTCGAAAAATATGCAGATAATGGTTGATACCAATGTCGTGTTGGATGTTTTGTTAAATCGTCCCGCATTCGTTCAGGATTCCGCTACAATTCTAAGGGCTGCTTCCGAAAATATTCAGGAATTCATCACCGCCTCGGCTGTTACGGACATTTATTACATTGCACGCAAGGAATTAAAAGATTCCTTGCAAACTAAAACTCTTATTAGGAATCTTCTACAAGTTGTTCATGTCGCATCGGTATCAGAAGTCGATGTATGGGCTGCTCTTGATAGCAACTGGAAAGATTTTGAAGACTCCGTTCAAAACGCAGTCGCGGAACATCAACGGTTTGATTGTATCATTACGCGAAATCCTTCTGATTACAAAGATTCAAGTTTACCGGTTTTAACTCCACAAGAATTTGCGAATAAATTTATCGTGAAGTAATTTTCTAGAAATTGACAAAGCACCTCAGCCCGAACGCTGAGGTGTTTCTGCATTTTAGGGCGGGTGGGCGGGGTAAGCCGGGCGTTGCGGGTGCGACGTTTACAGAAACCCATGACGCTCGGTCATTGTCATGCAAGCATGGCAGCGACTCTCGCTTACAGGGTTTTGAGCTCCCGCTAGAAGGGGTAGTCCCGGATCGAGTCCGGGACAGGCTCCAGACCCGGCTGGGTGGGTTATATAAAAGACGCCCACTCAATGAGTGGGCGTGATTATAAGGGCGGGGGTCGGGGCTGAAGCGAGGGGACAACTGCACAAGGCGAGCATCGCGACAGACCGCTAGCGGGCTGGCATGATCGAGCCGAGCAGTTGGGACTTTAGTCCCACGCTTCCCCTCCCAACAATTAATTGCGACTTCGTCGCAATAGCCTTCGCCTCGGCAGTGGGCTCGCGAGCGATCCCGTTGCACTCGGCTTGTGGCTATTTCACCACGATGTTCACGAGCTTGCCGGGGACGACGATGGACTTCACGACGGTCTTGCCAGCCATGAACTCTTTAACGCGGTCGTTGTCCATGGCGAGCTTTTCGAGGGCGGCCTTGTCCATGTCCTTCGCGACACTTGCCTTCGCGCGGACCTTGCCGTTCACCTGGAACACGACTTCCACGGTGTTTTCCACAGCCTTGGAGTGGTCGGCTTCCGGCCAGGCGACGTTCGTGAGCGATTCGTTGTGGCCGAGGATGCTCCACATTTCTTCGGCGATATGCGGGGCAAACGGGTGCAACAGCTTGACAAAGGTTTCGCACGGTTCGCGGTAGCGCTTGTCCATCTTCATCATTTCGTTGTTGAAGATCATCAGCTGGCTAATCGCGGTGTTGAAGCTCATGTTTTCGATGTCGCTCGTGACCTTGATGACGGTCTGGTGCATCACCTTTTCGATAGCTTCAGGGGCAGTTTCATCAACGAACACCGGGGCTTCATCGCTGTCGCCCACCACGGAGCGCCAAGCACGGCCGAGGAAGCGGTTCATGCCTTCGATGCCCTTGGTCTGCCACGGCTTCACGGCGTCCAGCGGGCCCATGAACATTTCGTACAAGCGAAGGCTATCAGCACCGTAATCGCGAACAACGTCATCGGGGTTCACGACGTTCTTGAGGGACTTACTCATCTTAGCCACAATCTGCTTGAGTTCGATGTCAGTACCCTTCTTGAAGAACTTGCCGTTCTTTTCTTCCACTTCGTCGGTCGGGACCTTGGAGCCCGCGGCATCTTCGTAAGCGAAGGCAAGAATCATGCCCTGGTTGAAGAGCTTCTGGAACGGTTCGTCAGTAGAGACGAGGCCGAGATCGAACAAGACCTTGTGCCAGAAACGGCTGTAAAGCAAGTGAAGCACGGCGTGTTCGGCACCACCCACATAGAGGTCGACCGGCATCCAGTACTTTTCAAGTTCCTTTGCAACAAATGCGTCGCCATTGCAAGCGTCGATGTAGCGGAGGTAATACCAGCAAGAACCAGCCCACTGCGGCATGGTGTTCGTTTCGCGGATACCCTTACGGCCATTCTTATCGACGACCTGGAGCCATTCGGTAGCGTTAGCGAGCGGAGACTGACCGCCGTCACCCGGCTTGTAGTCCTTGAGTTCCGGCAACAGCACCGGAAGTTCGGCATCGTCCACCGTAGAGATTTCGCCATCTTCCCAGTGGATAATCGGGAACGGTTCACCCCAGTAGCGCTGACGGCTGAAGAGCCAGTCGCGGAGCTTGTAGTTCACGGTAGCCTTACCGATCTTGTTGGCTTCGAGCCATTCGATGACCTTGGCGATACCCTGCTTCTTGTTGAGACCGTTCAGGCAGAGCGTTGCATTTTCGCTGTTGATGTAGGTGCCATCGGCAGCCCAGCAGGCTTCACCCTTGAGCACGAGCGGCTTTACATCTTCGGGGCAGCTTGCATCGGGTTCCATGATGCAGATCACCGGGAGGTTGAACTTCTTCGCGAAATCGAAGTCGCGGGTGTCGTGAGCAGGCACGGCCATGATGGCGCCGGTGCCGTAACCGGTCAGAACGTAGTCGGCGACCCACACCGGAATCTTCGTGCCGGTGAGCGGGTTCACAGCGTAGCTACCGGTAAACACGCCGGTCTTTTCCTTCGCAAGTTCGGTACGGTCGAGGTCGCTCTTGAGAGCGGCGGCATGCACATATTCTTCCACGGCGGCCTTCTGTTCAGCAGTCGTGAGTTCCGGCACCATCGCGTGTTCAGGAGCAACGACCATGTAAGTTGCACCGAACAGCGTATCGCAACGGGTGGTATAGACGCGGAGCTTCTTTTCGGTCGGCTTGCCGTTAGCGTCGGCAATGGCAAAATCCACTTCGGCACCGTAGCTCTTGCCAATCCAGTTCTTCTGCATGTCCTTCACGCCCTGCGGCCAGTCGAGCTTGTCGAGGCCCTTCAGCAGGCGGTCGCCATACAGCGGAATACGCATGAGCCACTGCTTGAGGTTACGGCGTTCAACTTCCTTGGTGCCGCACTTTTCGTGAGAACCGTCGTTCAAAACTTCTTCGTTGGCGCACACAATCTTGCAGTGCTTGCACCACCACACCTGAGCATCGGCGTAATAAGCGAGGCGCTTGCCATCCTTGTACTTGCGGACTTCGGCAGCACCCTTGGCTTCTACATCAGCTGGAATCGGAAGTTCTTCGATGGGGCGGCCCTTCTGCTGGTCTTCATCGAACCAGGTGCCATAAAGGCGCTTGAAAATCCACTGCGTCCACTTGTAATACTTCGGATCGGTGGTGTTGACTTCCTTGTTCCAGTCGTAAGAAAGACCGAGGCGCTTGATCTGGCGGCGGAAATTGTCGCAGTTCTTCTTGGTCGTAATGGCCGGGTGCGTACCGGTCTGGATGGCGTACTGTTCAGCAGGGAGACCGAAAGCGTCCCAACCCATCGGGTGGAGCACATTGAAACCGCGGCTGCGCTTGTAGCGGCAAATGATATCGGTAGCGGTGTAACCTTCGGGGTGACCCACATGGAGGCCTGCGCCACTCGGATACGGGAACATGTCCAGGCAGTAATACTTGGGCTTGGATTTATCGGTGCCCGTCTTGAAAGTCTGATGTTCTTCCCAGTAGGCCTGCCACTTGGTTTCGATCTCTTGCGGATTGTACTTTGCCATTTTTTCCTCTAATGCCACGGCGGAGCCGCCGCGGCCTCATTAAATTTTTCGGGCTAAAATTTAGAAAAACCATTCCAAACGAACCGCAAAAAAGCTATAATTGGCGCATGCTGAACGCCAAGTTTATACTGACACTCGCCATATTGTCCCTTTTCGGGACTTTCGCCTTCGCGCAGGAGTACGAAGCCGAGGTGGATTCCGCATGGATTGCCTCGCAGAACGGCGGCAGCACGGAAATGAACGACGGCAACGACGAGGCGGCCCCCTCCTGCATCGGTGACGGCTGCGACGAATCCGCGTCCCAGGCAGCAGAAAGCAACACCCCGGCCGCAGCGCCCGAAGAGAAGGCCAAGGTCGCAAGCGCCGCAGACGACGAGGAAGACTGCACCCCCGCCGATTCCCTGCTCCCCGAATGCCGCGACACCCCCGCCGCAAGCGACGACGACGAGGACGACGACACCTACGACCGCTACATCAACGAGAACTCCGACATCTCCCGCGCGAGCCGCGAAGGCTTCACCAAGGCCGTCGAGCTGGGCTTCCGCCTGGGAGCGGGCATCAACAAATCCTTCGGGCATAACGCCGAAGACTGGAACCTGGGTATCGAGGTGACCGGCGGCCTGGTCGCGCAGATGAACATCGGCAACGGCGGATTTTCTACCGTCATGGAGCTGGACTTCAGCTACCGCCGCTACAACTACGAGGCCGAATTCGTCTACGACGACTACAGCGAAAGCGACGAGGCCACCATCAGCATCGCGCTCTTCGAGATTCCCGTGATTCTGCGCTACGCGATCAACGAGGGCAACTTCTTCGTGGGGCTCGGCTTCGACCTCGGGCTCAAGCTCACCGACGTTTCCACGTTCCAGCAGACCATCGACACCAAGAAGGGCGTCGAGGAAGAGGATCCCCGCGACAACACCCTCCCCGCCGCCCTTCTCGAACTTGGCGGTATCGTGGACCTGGGCTACTACATCACGAGGAACGCCTTCGTCGACGTGAGGTTCCTGCAGAACTTCACCAACCTCCTGAACGAAGACGTGATCGCCGAGACGACCATGCTCAAGACGACCCTCTACGGGCTGCACGTGACTGTCGGCGTCTCCTTCCTCCTCTAGCAAAAGCCGAGACAAAAAGCCCCGAAAAATGCCGTTTTTTGCGGCATTCCGAGGCCTTTCCTAGTAAAAAAAAGTTTGCCACACTCTTTTTCCCAAAAACATTCTTATTTTACACGAAAGATTTGTCAGGTTAACCTAGGTTCAACTTCGTAATTATTATAATTCTAGCATGCAATCGAAAGTCCTTCCCTTCCTGGTATCCGCCCTGCTGCTCTCATCGGCATCCGCTTTTGCAGTCGACTTCGACGAATTCGATGACACTCCTTCGAACGAAGGCAGCTCCGGCAGCGACACCTACGACGGCTCCACGGAAAGCGAATTCGCGGGCGACGCCGAATATGCGGCCGAATACGCCCAGTACCGCAAGGAGAAGACTTCCAAGGCCGAAATCAACCGTCAGCGTACCGAAGGCTTCGCACGCGCCATCCTGCTGGGTGTCCGCGGAAGCGCCGGTATCAATACGTTCTTCGGCAGCGAGACCGAAGGCTGGACAATCGGCTACCAGGGTGCGGCAGGCCTCATGGTCCAGATGCCGCTCGGTGTCAAGAACCTGAGCATGGTGCCCGAACTGGTATTCAACTACCGCCATTACAAATACGCCATCGACACCGATTTCGGCGACAACGACGCAAGCCTCGACATCATGCTTTTTGAAATCCCGCTCGTCGTGCGCTACACGTTTGTCGACTACAACATCTTCGTCGGCCTGGGCCTCAACCTCGGCCTCGCGCTCACGTCCTCATCCGAATTCAACCAGAACATGGATTCGGGCGACGACACCACGCGCGACAACACCATCAAGACAAACAGTTTTGAAATTGGCGGCACCGCCGACTTCGGATACATGCTTACGCGCTGGGTTCACCTCAACATCCGCGTGACACAGGGATTCACGAACCTTCTCAATGCGACCATCAACGCAGAACGCACGTTCGAAAATTCGAACTTCCTCACGTTCTACGTGACAGCCGGCGCAAGCTTCATGTTCTAGCGGCTGACCCGCTGCATGAGCGCCGCACGGCGCAGCTTCACGATTTCACGTTCGATCAGGAACTTCTCCACCGGGAAGAAGCTCTCGTGTTCCTTGATGCCGTCGATGTAGATGGCGTTCGCGAGTTCCGGTTCATGCGCCAGCATCGCGATGAGCAGCGCATTGCGGAGGAAGAACTCGTCCATCGTCTTCATCTCGTACTTCTCGAAGAAGTCCGCCACGAGGCGTGCCGCCGTATGGTAGTCCTTGGTGCGGGCACATTCCATGATATTGAACTCGTCCACAAACGAAGCCGGGAAGGCGCCCTCGTTCACGAGCGTGCGGACCTTCATGTAGATTTCGTTCGTATCGCGGGCTTCAAGAGGCACGCCGCGAATCCACTCGATGTAGTCGACGCGGAACTTGGTCCATAGCGGCGACGTCTCCGCGGCAGTGGGCAACGCGGGCATGGCCGAGAGCGTAGAGACGGAATCTGTTTCGGGAGGCGTCGTAAAGCCCCTCGCGGAATCGTGCTTGGCCTGTACGGCATCGAGGTAGGCGTTCATCGCGAGCTGCTCGTACGGGTCGACGCCAGCCTGCATCATCTGCTTCACGCGGGCAGGGCGGCGCAGTTCGTTCTCGGCGGAATCGAGGTATTCGGGCCAGCAGACTTCGCAGCTGTCGAACACCTGCACGATATGCGCCTGCGAATGGATAAACCTCGCCTCCTCGGCCTTGTTGTCGACCATCGGCGTGAAGATGCTGTTCGGGGCGACACCGTCCATGAGCGACTGCACCATCTTCGAGGTGAACAGGAAGTTCTGTTCGCCGAAGAATTCCGGGTCGCGGTGGATGCGCCTGAATTCCTTCACGAGCGTGGAGTCGGTGCTGAAGCGCGAAATCGCCTTCTGGTACACGGGCTCGTCGCTTGCGATAATGATGATGTCCGGTTCCTCGGGCGCCTTGTAGAGGCTCACGTACGGGAACGCGACATCGAGCGCCTTCAATATGTTGAGGAACAGCTGGTCGTTGAACTCGTAGGTCTGGATCCACTGCACCCAGAGTCCGCCCGGTTTGATGTAGCGGCGCATCTTGGTGTAGAACTCGTGGCTGAAGAGACTTGCCACGCCGGAGACCCACGGGTTGGAGGGAACGCTGATGATAAGGTCGTACTGGCGGCGGTTCGTGAGGAAGAACGTCTGCGCGTCGTCGATGTAGATATGGATGCGCGGGTCGTCGTAGCCGCGGGCGTTCCACGGGTAGAATCCCTTCGCGAGATCCATCATCTCCTGTTCGATCTCGATGCAGTCGAAGTCCTTCAGCAGCGGGTCGGAGAGCAGGTAGTGCGCACCCATGCCGCTTCCGAAGCCGACCATCGCGGCGTCGTAGGGTTTGTCCTTAACGGCCATGGGCATGAACGCGGTCGCGGCCTGCGTGAGCTCGTCACCCTCGATGGGGTTCTCGCGGTTCTTGCCGAGGCTCGCATCGGCCTTGCCGTTCGTCTTGATGTAGTAGTGGACGTTCGACTCGTGGAAGCTGATGGTCGCCGTCTTGCCGTCGCGCACAATAATCTTCTCGTCCGGATGCAGGTTCTTGTAAGCTCGGAACGCGCCCGAAGTAATCAAGTGCGGGTCGAAACTCACGAAGACGGAGGGCAGCACCATGAATGCACAGGCCACGTAGAACGCGACACTGTAGCGGAAGCGCTTGCGGTAGACGACAAGCAGGAAGAAACCTATCGCGAAGTCGAGGACGGCAGCAAGCACAAGCGCGCCCTTGAGCTGCAAGTACGGAAGCAACAGGAGTCCGCCGCCCGCAGAACCGATAATGGAGCCGACCGTGTTCCAGCCGTAGACCTTGCCGATCGGGGCCTCGCTCTTGAAGGCGCGCGTGAGGATAATCGTGATGAGCGGAAGCGTCATGCCCGCGAAGAAGCTCGTGGGCACCATCCACAGCACGGAGAGCGCGTACTTGAAGAGGCTCCAGCAGACGTAGCCGTCGTTCGTCGGATTGAAAATCTGGTTCGCCTCGTTCATCATCTCCCAGAACGGCTTGTGGAAGTACAGCGTGCAGAGGGCGAAGAACGCCATGAGGATCTGCGCCATCGAGAGCACGATGAGCGAATCTTTCTTGAGGAGCTTGCCGCTCACGGCGCTACCGATTGCAAGGCCGAGGATGAACGCAGAAAGCATCTGGTCGAAGCTGTGGCTCGAAGAACCCATCAACAGCGAGAGCAGGCGAATCCAGACAATCTCGTAGATAAACGAAGTGAGGCCCGTAATGCCCGCAATCCAGAACCAGGTGGACTTCGGGGGCATCGCAAGCTTGTGCTCTGCCGCGTAGTCCTCGTTCAGGGGCTCGCGACTTTCGCCGTTGCCTTCCACCGCATCATCTTCGTCGTCATGGTCAGGCGAAGTCATGAAGCCGATAAAGCCGAACACCATCGCAAGCAGGAAGTTGATGGAGGCCGCCACGCACAGGGTAACGTGGTTGCCGAGCACCGGGATAAGCATGTAGCTCGTGACGAGGATGCCGATCGCCGAACCGAAGCTGTTCGTGAAGTAGAGCATCGGGAGCGAAACTTCGGCGCCGCTCTTGCGCATGAGGCCCGCCGCGATAAAGGGGAACGTCATGCCGACCGCGATCGCGATGGGGAGCGTGGAACCGGTCGCAAGGATGACCTTCATGATTTCGGCACCCGTAAAGCCGAGGCCCGCGACCCACTCGCTATCGAAGAAGAGGCCCGTGAGCCAGTTGTACAGCGGGTGGTACGCCACGCCGCCGATACCGATGGCAAGTTCCACCGCGGCATACCCGAGCAGCGGACGCCTCACCTTCTCGACCATCTTGCCCGCAACGAAGCTGCCGATCGCAAGGCCGCCCATGTAGATGCAGAGCGTGAGCACCTGGCCATAGCTGGAATGCCCGAGGAAGAGTTTAAGGTAGCGGGCCCACGAGCCTTCGTAAATGAGACCAGCGAACCCGGAGAGGGCAAACAGGAAATAGACCAGGATATTCATGGCGTAAATTTATATAAAAAAGGCGCCGGTCTATGTAAAAGAATTATTCACCTTCAGTAAGACCGAATTTTTGGCGAGCCCAAGCTTCCATATAGGGCAGAATTTCCTTGTAGGGTACCACGATCATCACGCTGCCGTGGGTGTGCTCGCCGATTTCGAAAGAGGAACCGTCAAAACCGATACCGTCCTTCAAGAAAGAAGGCTCCAGCCGGAAATTCATGCCGATGGCCTCGGCCCTGGCATCGTACCCGGCGTTCGAAATATAATAAGTCGTCCACAGCAGTGAATCGAACGCGACATCTATACTGTCCAAGCGTTCGTATTAGAAAGAAGAGGAGCAACGGGAGGTTTCATAAATTTTTCTCCTTAGTTTTCTTCCCAGGGTTCACCCGAGGGGCGATATTTTTTTTCCGTTTTTTTACTTCCCTCATAGGTAGTCACCGTATACCACATTTCAGAGTCGCCGGCATTATGACAAGACTGTTTTACAAGTCTATTTCGTTCATCATATTCATACAATTCCCTTGCACAGGGTGTTTTTTTCCAGATTACAAGCCGGCCCTTTGTATCAAAATAGGCTTGTTCAATCAGATTGCCAAAATCATCAAATTTTCTTATTGCCGAGGCGGCGCCGAAAAGATTCATAATGGGGTTTCCAGTGGTGTCGTAATAAGATTCTTCTATTAACTTATTTTGTTTGTTGTATTTCTTTTTTACCGAAGCATAACCATAATCGATAATTACCGGATTTCCATTGGTGTCAAAATATTTTTCTTCAATGATGTTTCCTTTTTCATCATACTCATTTCTTCTTTCTGAAAATCCATGTTTAATTTTGACGGCATTGCCATTTGTTCCCTCAAAAACAGTTCTAATAGCATTGCCATTCTCATCATACTCAAAGGATTTGCAAGCGTATCCTTCATCAAGAATTTTATTTTGGTTTTCATCATAAGTACACTCTTTGCTTATGTTTCCATACTGATCATATTTATATATAATAGCCGCAAAACCAAGAGCATTTTTCGTTGACGCCCCTTTTGCACCATGAAAACTTTTTTTGACAAGACTTCCAAATTCGTTATAGTCCCATGTAGTTAGCCGCCCATCTTTAAAATAAGCGCTACTTTTTGTTTCATTACTCTGTTCATCATATTCAATTATAATTTCAGCAATATCTGTAGCAGGAGCATTTTGAGCGTCGAAATAACTAAGTTTGATGGGATTACCTTTATCATCATATTCAAATTTCGCAGAAGCATAACCATCCTTTTCAGTCAAGTTACCATTGGCATCAAAGAAACTTTCGCTAATCATATTTCCATCAATATCATATTCATAGCGTTCTTCAGAAACATCTGTACCTTCTATTCCAAAAGGCTTGCCGTCCTTATCCCAATAATTTGTTTTTACAAGGCGGCCTTTGTCATCATATGCCTTGCTGTTGGTAAACCAGCCTTCATATGCTACTGCGGGCTCTCCATCTATTCCATATACAGATTTTTTTATCTCTAAGCCTTTTTCATTGTAATCCATAAGAGTATAGGCAAAGCGCCTTCCTTTTCCGCAAATCAATTCTTTATTTGCATCAAAAGAGGCTTTTTTAATCAGATTTCCAAAATCATCGTATTCATATTTTTTCTCAAAAACTCCTTCTTCGTCATATTGCGGATTTCCCTCGTCATCGTAATTTCTGGCGCTTATACGATTTCCCCAAGAATCATAACTATATCTTTGTACACGGTTGCGCTTTTCTTCGTCCTTACGAGTACTGCTTCGTTCTTGAATGTATCCTAAGGAGTCATACACATTCTCATATTTCAAATCATCTTTCATTTGCTGGCCTGATTTGTCTAAATGAACCGTACTCAAAATTTGTCCCCTGGAATTTCGCGTATATGCTTCTCCAAAACTCTTTTTCTTATCCCGTACTAGATATTCCTGAGCATTTCTATACATCATCCTGCTTATAAAACCACTAGAATCTCGCATAACCGAATAAATTCGTACTTTTGATTCAGCCAATTCTCCAAAGTTCTTTTCCCATTCTTTTTTTCGGGGTTTTATTTCCATAAGAAAATTTTGCCCCTCTTTAGAAAAGCGTAAATCAAAAATTCTAGCATTCCTTTCGTTGAAATAAGCTATGTTGGACACTCTCCCGTCTTCATGATAATTAATTTTCATGTTGACAGGCACATAAAAGCCATAAATCAGATAATCTGAATGCTTTTTGTTCTCCTCTAAAATCAACCCATGTGAGTTCACATATTCCACACGCCTAGTCTTTCCCTGTTTGCTTACAAATCTATAAGATCCCTGACGATGTGCAACCTGTTCTTCCGTTAAAGGAATGATTCCCGTAGGTACGCCCCATTTGTCCACGAAATCGGCATAATAGCTTATCTTTTCTCGATTATAATCCCAGGCGAAAAATCCTGAACCTATAAGCAGCAAAAGCATGATACTCGCCAACGAGCGTTTAATCCGCCTAGCCCTCCTTTTTTGTCTTTCGTGTCTTTGCCAGAGCTGATCGAATTTAAGGCTCAGCATTTTGGCGACAACTTTCACCAGGGCTTTTTCCGCGCCCAATTCGGGAATGGATATGCCAAGAATCTCCTTTTTCAAGTTCCGAAGGGCAGGGACAAAGCACTGTTCTTTTTCGTCGGCCGCATCCGGTTTGCCAGCCACTATCAGGGGGATGATTTGGTCTTCACGGCCATTTTGAATGAAAAAATCGACTTCTTTATTGACCCATTCGCTTTGAGCGCTTTCTGGAGAGCAGACAACAACCAAGAAGCGGGAATCGAGCAGCTCCCTTTTAAGGTTTTCCTCCAATACTCCGGCGTTCAAATCGGTCGCGTCCCTAAAAATCGGGCGCAGGCTATCGGGGATTCTGCTTCCATATTCCTTTTTCAATGTCGTCGGGAACTTGAAATTTTCAAGTTCTTCCTGGATCCACTTGGCTTGCTTGGAATTCCTGTGGTTGTAGCTTATAAAGGCATAATAGGCGTAACGGGAATTCACCATAGATAACCTCTTTGATTTTAAGACCAGAGACATCGATGTCGTTCAGGTTGCATTTGAGTCCCTCGGCCTAAATGCGGTTTTCGATGATTTTCTTCAGTTCTTCTTTATTTGCGGGTTTGAGCATCGTCTGTTCCTTTAAAAGTAACAAACCAGTGGTTGAAAGTTAATATAACCTTTTAATGTTCTTATGAGCTATGTGTGAAACGAATTTTCTTAAAAACGGCATAAAAAGTACTCCAAATTTCCAAAAACGCCCGGTTCAAAGCCGGGCTTTTTTCATTTAGGGCAAAGATCCCTGGCCCTCACCTTCAGTAAGACCGAATTTTTGGCGAGCCCAAGCTTCCATATAGGGCAGAATTTCCTTGTAGGGCACCACGATCATCACGCTGCCGTGGGTGTGCTCGCCGATTTCGAAAGAGGAACCGTCAAAACCGATACCGTCCTTCAAGAAAGAAGGCTCCAGCCGGAAATTCATGCCGATGGCCTCGGCCCTGGCAT
>JAEEGH010009633.1_pt1 | contig 22476 bp, 15 predicted proteins | sample 9134181 | NCBI WGS metagenome assembly JAEEGH01 (sample SAMN16246544, study PRJNA631951) | gut metagenome | biome: gut microbiome; feature: rumen; material: DP-attached | host: Bos | place: Iran: Karaj | collected 2018-10
AAAAGCTGCAGGTCACCCAGATGCGCCTTGACGTGTTCGAAGCACTCGCGCGGCTTCTCGCAATGGTCGATGTCGAGCATCACGAGCCCCGTGGGCTCCATCAGGTCGGCCTTGCGCTGACCCGTCTTCGACCTGCCCATGTAGGCTATGCAGGGCAGATTCTTCTTCGCCTCGGCATCGCCGGCTCGGAATGCATCACAAAGCGTGCGGAGTCGAGGCTCTTCGAGCACCTTGAGCAGCCCCGCGTAATCCAGCTCGGCCGTTCGCTTGCCGCTGCTCTTGCCCGATTTATAATAATCAAGTTTCATACTTTGTTGGTTTTTTTTTATCTCACACAGAAATCACAGAAAGCACAGATTTTTTTTGATTGAAGCCAGTCATTTTCTGTGAGTTCAGTGAGTTCTGTGTGCCCTAGAAATTCGGGATAATGATTATTGTTTACCGCCGAAATACTTGAGCAGTTTACCACAAGCAGCCGAGAAGATTGCCATGAACTTCGTCGTGTCGATGTTCGTCTTCTTGAAGTTCACCTTCACTTGCCACAGGTGGGCACTTTCGTAAATCACGAAGTCACCATCCTGGTGGACGATCTTCAGGTTGCTGGGCTTGCTGCCCTTCTGTTCCGGCTGAAATTGAAATTCTCCATACTCGTTTACCCAGCCTGTGCCACGATACTTGACACCAGGCTCTAAATTCATCTTGTTCATTTTCTTACATTTGTTTAAATATTTAGTAATAATAAAAAAAACTTCATAGGTGTTGGGGCTGCGCCCTGTGCTGCATAGTGTTGTCTGCATCTGTGTATGCAAGCATCCCCATCTGCATACCACCCTTTGCAGCGCACATCTGCGATGTGCCAACACCTCCGAAGAGAAAAAGACTTCAATTCTTGAAGAAGAAAAAAGCTATCGCAGAAAAACCTCCGGACCCGAATTGGGTACCACAATTGGACCCGCAAAATTTTTTCTGGGCTTTGCCCTTTTTTCTTCCTCTAAAATGGAGGACTTTTTCTCTTTGATGAAGACAGCCCATTCCCTTGAATGGGCGCTATTGAAAAGTGGCAGGCAGATGGGAGAGCTTGCTCTCACGGATGCGTGACTCTTGTCAATAGCTTAGGGGACATCGTCCCTGTCTTCATCATAAGCTTTTTTTTACGTTTTATCGTTCACAACGTGAAATTCTCGAAAGTTCAGGATGTATGACCTTGCCTTGCGTGCACGAATGCTGTTCAGCTCGAATCTCAGCACGTGAGTCATCTTGTCTGCACTCAGGCCGAACATCTCTCGCACCTCGCTGCGTGTTTTCGTGTCAATGATTATCTGTTTCATGGAAACGGGCGTAAATGCGGTTAAACGCCTTTATGAAATCCTTTGCCCTGAAACACTCTTCACGATTCACGCAGTAGCAGAGGGCCGACATCAGATAGTTCAGCTTCCTCAGGCACTCGTTGTAATTGTTCCAATCCACGACGACAATTGTGCAGTCCATTACCGAAACGCCCATATCGACCTGATTCATCATATCCTCGGTGATGCGATAGATCTCAGCTCCCGAAAGTCGCGTCCAATCCATAAGGAAACGCATGTAGTCAATCTTCCCGTCGGGATACTCACCACGCCAGGTGTTAAGCACCATTGCATAGAACTTTTCAAGACTCTCATATTCGAAGAGCCTCCCCTTGCGGTTGGATAGCTTCAACTGATTATATTCTGTTTTCATAATTCACATTCAGTATTATTGCCTACGGCAAGAAATCTTTGTGGAAATCTTTGGAGGAAATAAAACGTGGTCAAGCTTTTGTAGGGACAAACCTCCATTTCCACATCAGATTTCCTCAAAGATTTCTATCCGAAGGATATAAAAGACCTTAGAAGTTGATTTCAAGTTGGACGTGATTCATAACATGGGGCACGCCCGTCTGCTCCACCTGGCGAAGCGCCTCCTTCGGACTCAGATCGCGACGCAGGATTCCATCGAGGAACATCCGCCCCTTCTCGGTCCACACAAGATAGCTGTGCGAATGAACCACTCCAACGCTGTCGTGATAGGAATGCGTGCGATTACGCGTCAGCCCGTGGTTGCAGAAGTCGACATAGAGCATCCATTGTCCGCTCTGCAGGTAGATCACGCCCTTCTCGTGCAGCATCTTCGTCAGTCCCGCGTGGGTCGTGCCGTGTTCCTTCGCAACCTGTGTCATCGTCATGCAGTTCACACTCTCGAGCACCTCATCGCAATAGGTGGCCTTCGGCTCCAGTACGCGGATGGTTTCGTCCTGCTCGGCAATCTTGCGGTCACGCTCGGCGATGGTGCGCTCGTGAATCTGGAACGCCAGCGACATGATCTCGAGGTCGCTATAAGGCTTGCCCTCTCCATCGTGTGTCGGGATGTATCCTCCCGTGCGTCGAATCTGGGGAAGCACCTCGCTTGTCACCCAATGCTTGAACTCGATAGCTGCGGGGAGCTTCGAACCGAGGATGAGGGAGTAGAGTCCCGACTCGTTGATGATGGTCTTGTTGGTTCGATCCTGTCCCAACCATATCTCAGTTAATTTCCCTGTTTTAGGGAAATTACTGAATTTCAGTACTTTACGGTCCCGATTCAATACATGATCAGAAACTGCAGTTTGAGGTTTAGCATAGCCCAGGGCTTCCGCAACTACCTTACCCACGAACCAGGGCTCACCCTTCTCATCGGTCAAAACCCGCAGGTTTCCGAATTGGGGATGTCGGAAAAGTTCCGACTTCGTAATATCAAAATTCTCCATAATTGTTTACTGTTTTATCGTTGTTACGAAATAATATTAAAGATGAAAATAACATTTTAATTCTTGTGAAAATGGCCGCGTCTCTCGCTCCAATAGCGGAGACTTAGCCGGAAAATGTGCTGCCTCCAATAGGCAGCAGAAAATCGCACTGCGTGCGGAAAATAATTGCTCGTCCAAGCCAAAAGCCTGAAAGGCTGCCAAGACTACAGGCGGGGGTGTAAGCCCCCGTTATAAAGGCCCCAACCATCTGAGTGCTGAAGGCACGAAAGACCATCTTGTCGCCCTTTCAGGGCTTCCGTATGTGGGGGCACCCATCACACGGGGGCTAACACCCCCGTCTGTAATCTTCTCGCCCCTTCGGGGCTATACAGAAATCTGTGTAAATCTGCGATTTCTGTGTGCCTTAATTCGGACCAGCATCCGTGCTATCCGCGCTGAGTGCGGCGAAGAAACGCACTCAGCCTCCCCTTCGACCCACTGATATCCGTTGAATCCTGATTATCCGTGATCTGTTAATCCATTTTTCGTCCTTTTCGTCTTTTCGTCTTTTTTCGGGATTAAAACCTTGCTTTCAATGTTGTCGCTGCGCTCAAAATCTCACAAAATAAAATTATAAAATCTTTCAAGGGATTGCTTGATTTTTGATGAGATTTTTGAAAGATTTTGAGCGGAGCGACCAATGGGCCGAGGTCATCTGCCATTTTCACCTTCCCTTGTGTTTTATTCGTGAAAGGCCATGCAAAGATAGGGGAAAATTGGGAAAATAGGACGAGGAAGGAGAAAAAATGAAGTTTTTTTAAATATTTTTATTGCTTATGCACCCTTTTCGCATAAGTGGGGCCTATCTTTGCAGCGCGAAACAAAAACGCGACCCAAAATATTAACGAATTAAACGATTGGAATTATGACAAAGAAAACAAATCAGAACAGTGAGACGACGGCCGATTGCCGTCTGGATGCCGTGAAGCAGGCGATGGCCAAGATCGAGAAGACCTACGGCAAGGGAGCCATCATGATGATGGGAGAGAACACACACGAGAAGGTGGAGGTGATCCCGACGGGATCGGTGGGACTCGACCATGCGCTGGGCGTGGGCGGCTACCCGCGCGGCCGCATCGTGGAGATCTACGGCACGGAGTCGTCGGGCAAGACGACGCTTGCCATCACCGCCATCGCCGAGGCGCAGAAGCAGGGCGGCATCGCGGCGTTCATCGACGCCGAGCATTCGTTCGACCGCTTCTATGCCGAGAAGCTGGGTGTGGACACGACGCACCTGCTCATCGCGCAGCCCGACAACGGGGAACAGGCGCTGGAGATTGCCGAGCAGCTGATCCGTTCGGCAGCCATCGACATCATCGTCATCGACTCGGTGGCAGCCCTCACCCCGAAGGCAGAGATCGAGGGCGACATGGGCGACAACAAGGTGGGGCTGCAGGCACGCCTGATGAGCCAGGCGCTGCGCAAGCTGTCGGGCGTGATCAGCCAGACGCACACGTGCTGCATCTTCATCAACCAGCTGCGCCAGAAGATCGGCGTGATGTTCGGCCCTTCGGAGGTGACCACGGGCGGCCTGGCGCTGAAGTACTACGCCTCGGTACGCCTCGACGTGCGTCGGCTGACGTCGCTGAAGGACGGCGACCAGGTGATGGGCAACCGCGTGAGTGTCAAGGTGGTGAAAAACAAGGTGGCTCCCCCGTTCCTCAAGACGGAGTTCGACCTGATCTTCGGCGTGGGCATCGACCGGATGGGCGAGGTGCTCGACCTGGCTCTCGAGGGCGACATCATCAAGAAGAGCGGCTCGTTCTATCGCTACGAGGGCAACCCGCTGGCGCAGGGACGTTCGGCGACCATCCAGCTGCTGCGCGACACGCCGGAGCTGGCTGCGGAGATCGAGGCGAGGGTGCGCGACAATGGCGTCTTCATCCCTGCTGCCGGGGAGGAGGAGCAGCCTTGCGAGGAGGAGGTCGTCACGGATTCCGAGTGATTCTTGTCACGAATATTTTTGTCACGAATTTGAGAATTATAGAATTTTCAAAAGAGGGCGAAAAATGGATTAGCAGATCACGGATAACCAAGATTAAACGGATATCTGAGGGTCGAAGGGGAGGCTGAGTGCGTTTCTTCGCCGCACTCAGCGCGGATAGCACGGATGCTCGTCCGGATTATGGCACACAGATTTCACAGATTTACACAGATTTTTCTCTTTATAACGTTAATGCCCATTAATTAGCCGTATAATTATTCGTTAATGATAAGGTCGCTGGGCCAGGACAAATAATTAATGGTTAATTAATGGTTCATTATACGGTCATTAACGTTAAAGAATTAGAACACGAATCGCGCACACGAATAGGTGTCTTTTTAACACGAATTATATCATGAATTGATCACGAATTTTTCATGAATTACTTGTTTGCCTGTATTCTTGTCAGACCTTAAGGCTCAAGAGACAGGTGATATTCTATTTGTCGAAAAATCATTTTCTCATTTTCTCATTTCTCATTTTTCATTTTTCTTCAAAATCTACCCCTGGCTCCCACCGAGCACAAAAACCAAACGCGGGCTGCAATCTGGTCGATTGCAGCCCGCGGTAGTTTATAGCGTCAGCTAAAAGCGTGAGCAAAGATTACTTGTTGGGGTTCACAATAAAGAATGAGGTGTTAATGCTATTCGTCGACGGATTTTCGATCCACCCATTCTGCGTCATGTCAGTAGCCCAGTTCTTGAATTTAGGATAGACATTGTAGATATGGGTCTGCTCGGTTGGCCAATCCCATCCCTTTGGCAAGAGCAGCATCTGGGGAATGTTGCTGGTCTTGTCCTGATTGGGAGCAGTAATTACAGTAGCTTGAATATTTTCATCCTTGTTCTCTACTACAATCTTGATGTGCGGAAAAACCTTCGAGATCTCATTCTGGTCTGCCACAGCCACATTCTCGAGCTTCACGAGTGTTCCGATGGATGGAGTAGTGCCAGACGCTACATTGATGGGAGTACCGGTATCCGTAGAACCCAGCATGCTGTGAATCTCGCCGATGGCCGTATTATCGTAATAGACTGTGGCGGGCAGTGTACCGCCTGCGGCCAGAGCGCGGATGAACCATTCGATGGTGGTGGTGGGTTCACCTACCTCTTCGCCAGTATTGGGGTCGATGTGGTGGGTGGTAATCTCATCCTTGGTGAGTTCGAATACGAGGTCGTTGAAGTCGTAGTCGTACGTGCCGCCAAGGTCCTCGCAAGCCACGATCCAGGTCATTTCATCTTCTTCGGACAGCTCAATAGGAGGAGTAACAGGAGCAGAAATGAGGAAGAGCATATCGTTCTCATCCTTATCGACGTCATCCTCGAAGCCCATCACCATAGAGCCTTTGTAGCTATAGAACACAGCAGCGACTTCGCCTTCGTTGGGACGCTCCAGACTGGGATCCCAAGTGTCACCGACTTGCGAAGCCCACCAGTGCTTGTTGTTCAAGATGGTTTTATTACCTGCGCCATCGGTCATGACTTCCTGGTCCTCGTTCATGTCCTGGATGGAGTAGAAGAGGCCATTGCCCTTGGTTTGAGCATTTGCACCTTCAGCCTTAGTGATTAGGAAGAAGGCAACGTGCAGACCCTCGGGGAAGGTGTATGAGGCTGGTTGGTCGTAGTTCTGTCCAAAGTATGCCATGTGGTAGGTAGTGCCCTGCATGTAGTGGCCGAGGTGACCTTCTCCTTCAACCCAAGTGGGCATATCCATACCTCCAGGAGTGTGCGCGTTGGTTCCGCTCGGGTCATTATAGCACTGCAGGTTGGGCTTGCCAGTTTCTGACTGTTCTTCTGAGGGGTAGGTATCATCCATGAGGACATAGCGAGGCGCGTTGATGCGGGCCTGCTTCTTCTGTGCGTCGGTCATGCCTGGGGTTTCATTCCAGTAGAAGTAGCCTAGCATGTTGTGATAGATGGAGCCATAGAAGACATAGGTATAGGTCATGGGGCCATCCTCGGTGAGTACCAGTTCAACATTGAAGTCGAGCACGTCCTCGTATTTGGTACGGTTATCCACCGTCTCGTGGAAGATGGGGTCGGGATGCGACGAGCTGACGAGCGGGAGCAGATCGTCGAACTTTACCTGTGTCTCGGTGTCAATCGACTTATAGACATCCTTGAGCTTGTAGAAGTTACCGGCCCAACCGACAGTTACATTTTCTGTTGTCGTCTGATAATGGGCAGCCTGCATATAAGTGTCAAGAACAGAGAAACCACCTGCCTTCGTAATCTCGTAGTATGCTGGTGTAACGTATTGGCCACCTGCCAAGGTATAACCACTGATTGTTCTTTGGTAATAACCCCATCCTCCTTGATCAATGTATTCCGTATCAGGCAGATTGTCCCAATCATGATTCCAATCCCAATCACTAGACGTTTTTGTTTTTGTCTCAGCCTTATACATCAAGAAATTATTAGAGGCGATAATCGGAGCTATCTCATGCATGGTCATCTGAGAAGTCTCACCGTTAAGTGTAACCGAATACTTGCCATCGGCTCCATCAGAATAATCCTCTCCATCAATCGGCGCAATATAATATTTGCCGTCTGAGGGCAATTCTTCTACAAATGTAGCATAATAATCACCATTAGCAGCCTTGAACTGATATACTGGGTCAGTTTCCTCATAATATTTGGTGGTAGTGTTGGCACTGGCGTCGTCATAAATATAATTGCCGAGCTGGTACATATCCATGGTTGACGTCTCACCATTGTGGGTTACAGAATAAGTGCCGTTGTCGCCATCCGCATAGCTCTGGCCGTCAATCTTGGTGTAATAATAGATACCGTCGTCAGTGGGGAGTGAGCTTAACACAGTAGATTGAGACAAGTTAACGGTGCTGGCATGATATACATACGCAATCTCGCCCTGCTTCGTCGTTGTGCCCAAATCAATCTGATCGCCCACAGTGGTATTGCACTGCTCCGCCGTGCTCGCAGCACGTGTGCCCGATGCGGTGCTGACTACGCCGTCTTCGATAGTAAAGTAACCATTGATTGGGGTAAGGCCGAGGGCCGAAGTCTTGCGGGCAAGGATGCGCACCGACTTCTCGCCCTTGATGGCATCGAAGCTGATTTGTGCAGAGTTCTCGACGATGGCCTTGGTGAGCAGGTAGCCGTTCTTCTCGGAGAAGATCTTCACCTCGTAGGTTCCTTCAGGAGCATCGGAGAGGTCGATGTTGGCGGTCACGCGGGTGGCCATCGACCAGTCATGGTTGGGGTCAACTGGACCAAACTGGCGTTCGAACTCGTAGTTGTAAGCCGCCTCCTTGGTCATTTGTTCATTTGCGGGCTCATAGTCCTGACAGGACGCTGCGAGCGCAAGGCTGCCCGCCAATAGCAGGCACGTCTTGAAAGTGGTAATGTTCTGTTTCATTTGCTAAGAATTTATATTAAATATGTATTACTTCCGACTGCCGAAAATTGACTGAAATTAATCGGGCGTTTAAAATAAACAAAAAAACCACCCGAAAACATCTGTCTATAACGATGATATGCGATTCCTGAAAATTTATTATCAACGATTCGAATAAAAATTAACAAAAATCGATGCAAAGATAATAAATTATCTGCGGCATTCATTACTGCCCGTTTCAAAATGTTTAAAATTTTGTGTGTGTTTGTTATTTTGAGTAGATTTTTGTCATATAAAGCTATCAAAAAGTAAATATATTTTAACCAAAATAATTATTATGACATACGGATACATAAGAGTGAGCAGCGACCGACAGACGGTCGAGAACCAGCGCTTCGAAATCAACCATTTCTGCCAGAACCAGGACATCAGGATCGACGACTGGATTGAGGAAACCATCAGTGGAACAAAAAGCTACACCAAGCGACAGCTGGGCAGTCTGCTGAAGAAGGTGCGCAAAGGCGACATCATCATCTGCAGCGAGTTGTCGCGACTGGGCAGGAACCTCTTCATGATCATGGAGATCCTGAACGTCTGCATGACGCGCGAGTGCCGCGTCTGGACTGTGAAAGACGGCTACCGGCTCGGCGATGACATCCAGAGCAAGGTGCTGGCCTTTGCCTTCGGCCTTTCGGCAGAGATTGAGCGCAATCTGATCAGCCAGCGCACCCGGGAGGCTCTGGCCCGCAGAAAAGCCGAGGGTGCCAGGCTCGGACGGCCCAAGGGACATAAGAGTGCTCCCGACCGATACAAGCTGTCGGGCAAGGAAGACTACATCCGCAAGTCGCTGGAGAAAGGCATGTCGCGGCGCACGATAGCCAAGCGCTGCAAGGTGGACAAGAACACCCTCGCCCGCTTCATCGAGATGAAGGGGCTATAGCTCTTCGGCCACTGCCAGTTCGATGCCGCGCCATAGGAGGATGAGGCGGTGCAGCTCGGTGTGACCCTTGGTGGCTGCGATGTCGAGGCCCTCGCCGTAGCGCGTCAGCTGGGCGATGGCCTTCTGGCGCGCCGCGTCCACCTCGGCGTCGGTGGCCGACGAGGGCAGATACTTCAGCTCCAGCAGATAGCTGTGCGCCAGCTCGGGATAGACTTCGAGGCGCGGCTGCATGTAGATGTCGGCGTAGCCGCCCGATACCTCCTGCCCGCGCCGGCCCTTCGCGCCCGCATCCTGTTCGCTGATGGGCAGGTAGAGGTTTTGCAGGCAGGTCATGGCCAGCGTGAAGCCGTGGACGTAGTATTCGCCTTTCTGCTTGTCGCGGTTCGAGGAATAGCGCTGCAGCGTCTCGGCGATGTAGTCGAAGTAGGGACGCCAGTCGCCATATTTTGCCATGTCGAGCATCAATTGCCTCCGTTCGCGGTCTTCGAGGGAGAGATCCACTTCGTCGTAGGCTTGCTTCAGATAGCCATACATCTGTTCGCGCACCACCTGGTTCGGGATGCGGAAACGAATGCCCTCCATGCTGCTTCCCGCTATGGTGAGCATGCCGAAATAGTAGAGCAGGGAGACGAAGTTGTCAGGGTCAGTAATCTGCTCGGAAGGGAAGTGGCTCTTTAATTCTGCCGTGATGCCACCTGTCTCGACAATATGCTGTATGACGCTGGCATCGTGTTCGAAGCCGCGGTCCTTGCGTATCAGCATGCGCAGCTTGTTGTAGTCGGTGCTGATGTTGGCGTCGAGCATGTCTTTCGGAAGCATACCCTTTCGGCCGATGTATCGACTAAGAAAGTAGAGCACCATGTCGCTATTGTAGAGGGGTGGTTCATCAATACAATCCTCGGCGAAGCAATAGTTGTCGTACCACGGCTTCATGATTTCGATCAGCTCGTCGGTCGTGTGGTTGAATGTGTAGTACTGACGATAATAGTCGAGCATCTGGCGCACCTCCTCCTCGGTGAAGCCCACCATGGCGTTGAATTCACGCTGTGACGTGTAGTTCATTCCGATATTGAATCCGCTGGTGAGGTCGTCCATCGTCACGGGACTCACGCCGGTGATGAAGGCGCGCTTGATGGCGCTGTCCGAGCCGCCCTTCACCACGTTGAAGAACTGACGGAAGGCACCTGTGCCGTGGGTCTGCTGCTTGTAGGCCTGTTCGATGGCGGGGTCGGACAGGATGTCGTTGGTGAAATGGTCGTATTCGTCGATGAAGAGGTAGATCTGCTGACCTGCTTCTCGTGCCATGATGCTGAGGTACGAAAGCATGCCTCGTGCCGAATGCTGCTTGTTCAGGCCATCCAAGGTGCCGTTAGGAAGCAACTCCTTATAGACGCGGCAGAACGACTGCATTTCCTGCAGGCAATATTCATTCATGCTCTGCTCGTAGCTGTCCAGCTTGCCCGAGACCATGGCGAAATTGAGGTAAAGCACCAGATAGCGGTTGTGCTCTTCGGTGGGGTGCTGCCCGATCCACAGGTCGCCGAAGAGTCGGTCGAAGAGCGGAGCCATCTTCACATCGTAGTACTGACGCAGCATATTCATCAGCAGCGACTTGCCGAAGCGGCGCGGACGGATGAAGAAGAAATAGCGGTTGGCCGCCTCAATCTCGGCGATGAAGCGCGACTTATCGACATAGTAGCAGTTATCGAGGCGTACAGACTTCCAGTCCTGCATGCCGTAGGGGATACTCTTAGGTTTGCTGGTATTCATATCCATATCCGTATATTTTGAGCACTTGATTCTTCGTCTGTATTATAGGAGGTCGCTTCGCTCAAAATTATAAGTATGTAACCAAAATTAACGATAATTATATGCGTCTATTTCTTTAACACGAATTATCATGAATTGACATGAATTATTATTGTGCAAGGTAGTCATATATATACACATACTGAAAATTAATGATAATTCGCGATAATTCGTGTTAAAAGAAAAAAATGTATAGTTAATTCTGAATAGTTACTTAAGAAAATATATTTTAAAATCTCTCAATTGTTGTCCCTGTTGTCATTTGTTGTCTCCTGTTGTCGTTTATTCTTCAACAAATAGAACAACGATAACCAACGACAGACTACTTTATTATTTTCTCAGGTCGGGTTGGCAAATTATGTCTTCCTGAACGAATTTCCAAGGTGTTGCGGGATGTGCTTGTTTGAAAGCCTTGGTCAGCATATATGCAGCTTCGCCGACAATCTCTATGTTTTTCATCACAGAATAATAGGTACGCTTATCTGCTACGAGTTTTTCGTAGTCGAAGCCTTCAATGAGCATCTTCACATTGTCAGCGTACTCGATGATGTCTTGCAGTCGGTTCTTATCCCTCGCTCTTTCTCTCATAAATCAGTTTTTTGTCTCGGTTGGCACTTTCTACGGCATACGGACGGAGCGATCCTTCTTCTATCAGATCGACTTCACGACCTAGCAGTTCTTTCAAATCCATATACATGCCGCCCATGGTGAACAGCGTGAATGGCTTTTGTGAACGGTCGGGAACAAAGAGGATATCCACATCGCTCGTCGGTGTCTCTTCGCCTCGGGCAAAAGAGCCGAAGATCCATGCCTTCAGTACGGGTTGGGTTTTGAAGTAATCGGCGATCGCCTTGCTCATCATTTGAGTATCCATAAGGGTAATGGTTGAAATCTGGTGCAAAAATAGGTGTTTTTTTTTACTTTCGCAAATTTTTATGTTAAAATAGTCCGAAATTATCGAAATGTTTGCGTTTTTGGGCGTTTTTGGTGCTTCTTTAGGCGTTGGATCTCATTAAATGAATTATCTAAGTCGTCTGTTGTCTCCGGTCATCGTTAAATCTTCAACAACGACAGACAACAAGGACAACTATGATGGTCGTTTCTGAAGGAACTCCCGATAACTACCGTTCAAATCCAACAAGTGGAACAAATGCAAAACTTGAACAAATGATTTTTTATTTGCCAAACAGTAATATCCCATTTTTGCCCGCCTTTCAAGGCACAATGCAGGATCGATATCTATGTGTGTTGCTTGCAGTATGCCACGAATACTGCGTTTAAACGCCCGATTAATTTCAGTCAAATTACGGCTTTCGGAAGTAATACACATTTAATATAAATTCTTAGCAAATGAAACAAAACATTACCACTTTCAAGACGTGCCTGCTATTGGCGGGCAGCCTTGCGCTCGCATCGTCCTGCCAGGACTACGAGCCGTTCAGTGAGCAACAGGTGCAGGACGTGGCCTACACGCGTGAATTCACCCGCCAGTTCGGCGACATCGACCCCAACCAGGACTGGGACCTCTTCGGACAGCTAACACGAGGCATCGGCCCAACAACTCGTGGAGCTGCAACCCAGGTCACTTCTCGCTGGACATCGGAAACTGTGACTTTCTCTCCTACTGAAATTGCGACTTACAAGCAAGTATTGCCCGAGAGTGAAACTGCGCAACGTGCTCTCGCAGAAACGAACCTCGGACAGGTTACCCAGAACTTTACAACCACTGCCCGCACTCTCAAGCTCGCCCCCGTCTATAGTGTGTCAAGCAGTAAGGGAAAAGATGAGATAGGAATCTACTGGTATGTACAACCTGGAGCCGCCAGCGATGTGGATCAATACGGAGATAAAGTCGAGACTCTGACCGTAATGGTAGATGATGGGAACGGCGGTGTCACGGCGCGTTATATTCAACGTGTACCGATCATCCGTTCTGGTCCCGAACATTCAAGTGAATCCTTCGTGAATCATATGAGGGAGAACTCTGATGGCAGTGTCACATCCAACATCTGCGAAGTGACAATCCCCGCCTCCATCACATCTTACGGTTTCTATATCACCAACCATAGTTATGATGGTTCGACAACCCCCAAAACGAAGTATTCGGAATCCGCACTGAACACCAAGGTTCCCGAATACGGTGATATTGATGTAAGCTGGGCAGCCACGTTCAACCTCAAAGAACTCGGCCTCAGCGAGACTGATGACCAGCAGTATCTCTGCTTTGAGGATTGGATGAATCAAAACAACTTCGACTTGAATGACGTAGTGTTTGGCATCAAGGACTTCGATCCCTCCACCATCATCGACCACGATGCCGAAAACGAGAAGGCCATTCTGGTGTGCGAGGACCTGAACAACTATGACTTCGACTTCAACGATGTCGTTCTTGGGCTGAACTACAAGGAGGAGGCAGAGTATGAATGGGTCCCCAAACCTAATCCGGAGGGCGAAGGAACGTACAAGGAGAGAATACTGGTGCCAGGCAGCGAGAAGCGCAGCCTCACCATCACTCCTATGGCTGCCGGTGGTGCCTTTGAGTCCACCGTTGCCTTCGGTTTAACGACTGAAACGACTCTCGGCCGGATTCATGCGCTGATGGGCGAGGATCCTGTTATTGAGTCGGCCACCGGTCATAATCCCTTGAATCCGATATTCAATGCTACTGATGAGTACAAAGGAGATGGCACATCGACAACCTTTGAAGGAGATGACCTGCCCGCAAAGGGTAGTGACGTCGGAATCGGCGAGGGTTTTGCCTATCCCACATTCCTGTCAAAGCTCTTCGCCCAGGGCTACTTCAAGATCTATTGTACCCAGGGAAGGTCTTCCGGCAATGTGCAGGCTCGCTTGCTAACCAATAAGACGCAAACCGAAACGGATACATACTACGACGATGAAACCAATACCGGATTCGCCCAAGCTCCCCAGATGATGCTTCTGCCCTATTATTTTGAGTGGCCTCAAGAGAACAAATGGATCCAGGATGCCTATACTGGATTCGCTGATTGGGTAAGCGATGCCTCTAAAACTGACTGGATCAAGACCGGTCAAGATAAGAACCTGATTGTAGAGCGTGGCGACTTCATAGAAGAATCCACTAACCCGACTGTTGATCCCGGCAACATAAAGGAAGAATTCAATATTAATGTAGAGCAACCTAAGAAATTCAAGTATAACGAAACCACCACTTACAATAACGGTGTATTCGTTCCAATTGGCGATGATGTCCTCATCAACGAAGGTGCAACTGCAGAGCTGAAGGTGACCTTCCTCTACAAGCCCGCAAATACATTCTATTTCGATGATGCAGACGGCAACGAGCTGTTCAAAGACCAGTCTGGAATGAACAATTTGTATAAGAGTGATGGCAGTCTAATCACGACCTCTGTAGGAACCAATTATTCGCAATTTAATGAGACGTGGTTCCCATGGGGTCAATTCACTCCGATCACCATCACCTATCCTATGACTGCCGAAGAGACAAGCATGGCCGTCAACTCGGGTGGTATCTGGATCTTGTGCGCCGATGACTATGCATTCAAGATTCAGGAAGTTGCCCTTCTCACCGTCACAGGCGTAACCGATCCTACAACCGTTCATAACCTCACCGTGAACCCGACATCGCTGACGTTCGCAAGTTCAGAGGCCGAAGGTCAGACCATCACCGCTACATGTACCACCATCTCCAACTTAAGCGCCATCACTTTCGTATCGAGCGATGAGACTGTAGCCACCGTAAGTGCAAACAGCAACGGAACCGTGACTGTGACACCTGTTGCAGAAGGAACAGCTACCATTACTGTCACCGCACCCGCTGAAGGCGACTATGGCAAACGTACCCGCACCGTCAAGGTTACTGTAGGTGAGGAATCTGGTGGTAGTTCAGAGACCAACTTGATCATTACGGAAACAGGCACCTTAAAGTATTACTGGCAAGATACAGAATATACTATTACCGGTCCCGCTTCTGCCTTAGCAGTTGATGCAACTCTTTCGTTCGAAATTGAAGGAAACGGCCACAATCACCAGGCAGACTGCTACACAGCAGACAACCAAGGAGGAACCCAATTGATCAACAATGGCAACTCTGTAAAATTAACGCAAGCGATGATTGATGCTATATCAGTCTCTGACGGCACATTTACTATTTATGCGATTACCTGGGGTGGTGAAACTCTAAAGAGCGCCACCATTACTCCATAAGGATAGTCTGCAAATAAAAGGCAAATTCAACGCCCTTATTTACTTTCTGAATATTCCATGAGATAGAGTTTATATTAAGCTATCAAGACGCCCCCCTTCGTGAGAAGAGGGGCGTTCCTATATGGATATACAACCTCACAATTGAAGAGTTGTCTGATTTGAAGCACGAAATACGCATACAACGATTGAATAAACCCCTTTTATGATTCTGAATTCGGTTTATTTTCGAAAGAAAACAATCAACTCCCCGCATTAATGCAACTCAACAACATCAAAAAGCCCGAATTTTGCTAATCTCAGTTTCCATTCTGCGACAAAATTGCAATTTTAAATATTTAATTTCCTTTTCCAACGACACGAATAACAAAATTCCAAAAAAAATAATCAATTTTGCACCAATAATCACTAACTTCCCAGAAGTGGAAACGTACGACAAGCCTCTCCTTACATGATACTTGCCTTGTTTGCCTTGATTGATTGAATAAATTTGCCTTGATTGAATAAAACAATTTTATTGCCTAACTTATGGAATTTAAAATTAATCTCTTCCCCAAGATGTGTCTGCTATTGGCAGGCACTATGGCACTTGTCAGTTCCTGTCAGGACTATGAGCCTTTCAGCGACGAGACTTTGCAGGACAAAGCCTACACCCACGAGTTCGTGAAACAGTTCGGAGAAATCGATCCCGACCAAAACTGGGATCTTTATGGCCAGCTGAGTTGGGGCCATCGCAACCGCCCCATGACCCGTGCAGCAAGTCCTTCTTCTGTGAACGTTGAAACCGAAGAATATTCCTATATCGTTTACCAACAAGATGCTACCGTATATCAAAAAGTATTGCCAGAATCCAACGCTGGTGGCAATAGCTATTCACAGACCAATCTTGGACGAGTAACGCAGGATTTTATTACCACAGCCCGCGAGTTCACCATGGCCCAGGTGCACTATACTACTTCTGGCAACGATAGAATTGGTATCTATTGGTATGCTGATCCAGGAGATCCAGGAGCCACCACGGTACAAAAAAACGGCGAGACCTATTGGATTCAGCGTAAAGAAATATATGTGAACAAGACTGGTGTCGTAGGCAGAATGCATATCCAATATTACAATTCAATTTATATTGTCTGGGCTGATTTTGACGACCTTCAGGCTTATGCCCCAGCCCGATATGTCATCGCCGATGGAACAACGAACTACCGCAACGCTTCGGGTGGTGCATGGGAGAACGGCACTAAACTATTTGACACTGGGAATACATGGACTGATCAAAATACCGGACAGACCTATAAAGTATGGGATTATTTCCGTGAAGGTGAAAGTTACTATTTGCCCGACATCATTAAAAATGACATGCGAGCAATCCATCCAGATTACCTCACTGCCGATGGTTCGGACACTTATAAAGATAAGAATGGTTACACAATTACTGGCGGCTCGTTCGTAACATATGAAGAGGAAGTAGTAGATGCTCCTCAGGTCAACCAATATGGCCAGACCGACAATCTTAGTTCCGAGTATTTCTTCAATGGCGGAGCTGAATTCCTGCGGTGCGACATTATCCATGTTGAAGTGCCAGACGATATTCCATATTATGGATTCTATATCCAGAATGGCAATTGGGGTGGAGGCACCCGTTATTCCGAGTCAAAGCTCAACGACCCAGTCATGTTCCCTGGCGAATATCGGTCACGACCAGGTTGCTATGTCGCCACTTTTGATATCCACGATATTGACCCGAGCATGAAAAGCCAGCAATATCTTTGCTTCGAGGACTGGATGAATGCCACCAACTTTGACCTCAATGACCTTGTGTTCACTATTTCACTTGATCCAATGTCTATCATCGACCATGAGGAAACGAACGAATATGCTCTCCTGGTCTGCGAGGACCTCGCGACCTTCGATTTCGATTTCAATGACGATGTCCTCTTGCTGAACTATAAAGATGGCGTATCAAGGGAATATCATACAGATGGATTTGGCAATGTCACCTCGGTAGAAGTCACCCCTGATATTCCTGAACTCTCTATTACTGCACTGGCTGCAGGCGGCGCATTTGAATCAACCGTCTATTATGGAATACCCAGCCAGAACACGGGCAGCACCCCAGACCCCACAGCAGGACAAACCCGATGGGGCGAAATTCATGCACTGCTCAACGAAACCGGCACGCACGATGTGCACAACCATACGATTATCAATGCCGGACCAGAATATGGAGAACTTGGGCAAAAGATTACTGTACCTGCCAATCAACTCCCCGGAAAGAATGTGATGCCAACCGGTACATATCCCACCTATCTTTCACAGCTATTTGACCAGGGCTTCATCACAATCGTTTGTGAAGAGGATTATGCGAAAGCGCTCACTTCGAACAATTCCTACAAAGACAAGAGCAGCGGGGTGGATGAGAACCAGATGGCACCACAAATGATGCTTCTGCCTGCATACTTTGAATGGCCACAAGAAATGGTCCACATCAAGGAAGCCTACGAGGATTTTGCAGACTGGGTACAGGATGTCAATCAAACCCACTGGATCATCTCCTCACAAATTGCAAAGAACATCACGGACCGTGGTGACCTGTGGACAGAAACCATCCAAGGCACGGAAGTGGTCTCCAAAACTCTTCCGACTTCAACTGGTCATGACTTCACCTACACGGACAAGCATGGAAATACCACAACGTATCACAATTGTGCCAAGGTTGATTTCACCTATTTCAAAAATGAATATCCGCTCCAGTCCGAAGACTATGCAAAGCTAACGATAACCTACTCCACCAAGCCTGACGCAACTGTATATCTCGACTTTGCCGATGGCAAGCAATTCATTGAGGACAAATCAGGCGCTACAGGAATCACGGAAACCTATACACTTGCCAAGTCCCAGCTTCAGGAGGCAATAGAATCCGGAGCTGTCTATTTCATGGCTCCTAATAGTGAAGAAGTAGTTATATCAACGGCAGAACTCACCGTATATAGATAATCAACATGATTGGCACATTCCAATCCAATCTTGACCTATAGCAAACAAAAACAGAGGGCCGCAATCATCGGGATTGCAGCCCTCGCTATTTCTTCATCTCGGACCGAATCCTCCACCGTTATCTGGTCTCTACCAAGAACCTCCGCCGTGATGGCGGCACGCTGCTGACACCCACATGCATGGCGATGTTTGTATAGTATATTGGGAATTGCCATGTGAAGTCATCGTTTTTCAATAAAAAAGTGCAGTTTCAGAAAAATAAAAGGGTAAAAATGCGTTTTATTTTTCTGCGACTGATATTTTTTATATCTTTGCAGAAAAATAAAACGACTTTTCGATAAAAATGGTTGGAAGAGAAATTGAAATCAAGGAACTGAACGAGCGCTACGATAGTGGTCGCCCAGAGTTCATCGCCGTCTATGGACGTCGCCGTGTGGGAAAGACTTATCTTGTTGATGAAACGTTCAAAAACAGGATTACATTCCGTCATGCCGGACTATCACCTATTGACGAACAGAACCATAAAAACGGTCTGAAGGAGCAGCTGCGTTATTTCAGTCTGTCCCTCCAATTACATGGTATGAAAAAAGCCAAAGCCCCATCTTCTTGGCTCGAAGCATTCTTTATGCTCGAAATGCATCTAAAATCGATCGACGATGGCACACGCCAAGTGGTCTTCCTGGATGAATTGCCCTGGATGGACACGCCTCGCTCAGGTTTCATTACAGCATTGGAAGCATTCTGGAACGGTTGGGCATGTCATCGGGATAATTTGATGCTCATAGTATGCGGTTCGGCCACCTCTTGGATGACCGATAAGCTCATCAACAACTATGGTGGTCTATATGGTCGTCTGACCTGCCAGATGAAGCTCTCCCCTTTTACCCTCAACGAATGCGAACGATTCCTTCAATCCAACGGCATACTCCTTTCACGCTATGATGTAGCCCAATGCTATATGGCTCTTGGCGGCATCCCCTATTACCTTGGTTTCATGAAGAAGGGATTGAGCCTTGCCCAAAACATCGATAACATGTTCTTCGCCGAAGATGCCAAACTCCGTGAGGAATACGACAGGCTTTTCGCTTCGATATTCTCTAATCCCGAACAGATGAAAAACATCGTCCGCGTTCTGAGCACACGTCATTCCGGCTTCTCGCGACAAGAAATCCTTGCAAAAACCAAATTGGACGATTGTGGCTCTTCCTCCAAACTACTGCAAGTCCTTGAAGTCAGCGATTTCATCACCCAGTATGTCCCGTATGGGAAAACCAAGCGTGACATATATTACAAATTGACCGATCCATTCTGCCTTTTTCACTTGCAGGTGGTACAAAGCACAACAAAACCCGACACAGACTTCTGGATGCATAATGTTACCTCTGCCAGAATAAATGCATGGAGGGGTGTGGCATTTGAGGAATTATGTTTCGTCCATATTAAGCAGATCAAGACTGCTCTTGGCATATTAGGCGTCTCTTCCACCTATTCTTCACTCGTAGTCAAAGGAGATGAGAATAACGAAGGCATGCAGATAGATCTGATCATCGAAAGGAAAGACAATGTAATTAATCTCTGCGAGATGAAATTTGTCGGCACTGAGTTTGAAGTGAAGAATGACTACGAAGAGAAACTAAGGAAGAGAATGAATTGGATGATGGAACGCAAGAGCCAGCGTCAAAGCATACAAATGACTCTTGTCACCACCTTTGGTCTAAAATACGGCATACACAGCGGTATCTTCCAGCGTGCAATCACCCTCGATGACCTGTTCGTCCCCTAACACTCGGACTGAACTTCAAGCAGGATGTCGAGAAAAAAAACGAAAAGAAAAAGGAAGAAAAGAAAACAATCAATGGCAGCGAAATTGTGATTCCCGCCCATTGGGAAGCCAAAGAGACGAATATCTGAGGACGCACACTTTATCAAACGTTCAATTGACCAGTGATTAATTAGTCTGAATCGATTTCACTTCAATACTCCCACGAGGGCTGCAACCATCAGGATTGCAGCCCTCGGTTTTGTTATTTTGCTAATTATAGATTCCATTTTGTGGCAAATGAGCAGAAATTTAACAATATTTGAACATTTTGGATAATATCAATATAAAAAAATCCACAAAAAATAACCACTTTTGCGCTGAAATAACACTAAATAAAGATGGAATTGTAATACGACAAGCCGCACCTTGCTTGATACTTGCCACATTACCTTGCTTAATCGTTCATTAATTATAATATGACCTGTCTTATGGAAAAAAAGATTATTCTATCCCTTAGAAGGTGTCTGCTATTGGCAGGCACGTTGGCTCTAGTCAGTTCCTGCCAGGACTACGAGCCGTTCAGTGACCAACAGATTCAGGATGTGGCCTACACTCACGAGTTCGAAAAACAGTTCGGAAAAATTGACCCCAACCAGAACTGGGACCTCTTCGGCCAACTGGCTCGTCACATCGGGCCTGTTACACGTGCAGGAGGCAACCAATCGCCGACTATTACTCTTTTGGACTCTAATGCTGACACCCTTCATATCTCTCCCGAGCAGCACATCAATTACAGACTATTCCTGCCCGAGTTAGACATTCCCAGCAACACATACGAAAACTCCAACCTCGGACAAGTAACGCAGGACTTCCTCACCACGGCCCGTTGCATCAAATTGTGTCCTATGCATTGGACAACTTCTGCCAACGACGAAATCGGTATCTACTGGTACGTCGATGAGGAAGAATATGACGATCAAGGAAACGAAATCACCAAGACCATCATGGGCCAGGATGAGCACATGTACTACATCAAGGAGTTGCCCATAATCACAGGCACTCATAAGCAGCGCATCGATCTTGAGACGGTAGATACCAATGGAAATGTTAGCAGGACTGACTTGGATGGTACCTTCAATATTGCTGCTGCATTTACACCCCGAAATCAATGGAGTCAGAACAATATTCGTGACCAGTATCTGGTATCCCACCCCATCCAAATCGATATTCCCGACAATATTTCGGAATATGGATTCTGGATCAGAAATACGGATGGCTCCGGACAACGATACTCCGAGTGGAAGCTGAACAACAAGATTGACGGCCCGATTGAAGCAGACGGCACCCATAGGATGAGCTATACCGCCACCTTCAATATCAATGGTCTTGATCTTGATGGAGATGGAACGAAGGTTTGGGACCCCAGCCAATACCTTTGCTTTGAGGACTGGATGAACTATAGTGACGCCGACCTCAATGACCTGGTATTTATTGCCCGTGGCCTTGATAACACGAATATCAAAGACAACAACTACATCACCGAAAACGCGCTCCTTGTCTGCGAAGACCTTTCCAAATTCGATTTCGACTTCAACGATGTTGTCCTCGACCTTACCTACAAGGAGGAGGATGACAGGACTTACGAATGGGTTGAAGAAAAAGAAGTCGAGACACCTTGGGGGAAAAAAAGGATTGCGGCGCACTGGGAAGTCATATCTTCCGAAGCCAAAACCACATGGCTCTACGTCACGCCAATGGCTGCTGGTGGCGCATACGAAACCGACGTTTACTTTGGCCAATTACCGGCAACCAAGGGTGAGATCCACGCTTTGATGCAGGAAACAGGTTGGAACAACAATCCTTTGGAACACGCCATTATCAATGCGGGGGCCACTTTCCAGAATATCGAAGGTGTCCAGACAATTGGCGAGCAAATCTCAATGGGTTATGTATGGAATGTGGGTAACGGACAAGGACAATATGCCACCCACCTTTCGCAGCTCTTTGCCGAAGGCTATATCCGCCTCCATTGCAAACGTGACGACAAGGATGCCACCAAGATTATCACAAGCGGCACAATCAAGACCAACAAGGATCAATCCACGGCACCACAGATGATGCTCTTGCCGAAATTCTTCGAATGGCCGCAGGAGTATGTCCACATTACTGATGCCTACACTGGTTTCAGCGATTGGGTATCAGATATTACGAAGACCAGCTGGATTCTTGACACGCAAGTTGCAGAAAAAGTCACCGACCGAGGCGACCTGAAACCAGACAATCCGCAGGAAGCTGTCGACCCGACACTCATCGAAGGCGTATCCGTTCCATTCCATGGAGGACAGTTCATTTATATTAATCCTGACGATCCCACCGACACATATACCTACAACAATGGTGTCTTCATCAGCCTTGCAGGTATTCAGGAATTGCTTGTCAGCAATGATGCAAAGGCCACTGTCATCGTTCATTTTGCCAGCAAGCCTGCGAACATCTACTTTGATGATGCCAATGGCAATTTGCTCGTTTATGACAAATTCGGTGACGACCTCCAGCATACGACCTACTACACATTCAGTGCGAAGAGGTTTAACCAGGCCGTCGAGTCGGGAGGCATGTGGCTG
>JAEEGH010009636.1_pt1 | contig 22471 bp, 3 predicted proteins | sample 9134181 | NCBI WGS metagenome assembly JAEEGH01 (sample SAMN16246544, study PRJNA631951) | gut metagenome | biome: gut microbiome; feature: rumen; material: DP-attached | host: Bos | place: Iran: Karaj | collected 2018-10
CCACAGAGTCGGTCTCGGATGGGAAAACGACTAACGTGTAGTTGCAGCTGTTCGCATAGTCGCCATTGGGACCGCCGTTGTCCGAAATGAAGATGCCGCAGCTCGTCAGGGTGTCGCTGCCGGAAATGCCCATGACGTAGGTGTAAGGATAGCCGACAGCCGGGTTCATAACCCATGCACTGACAGCACCGCCGCAGTCGGAACGGACATAGAATTCATAGCCCGTGCCATAAGACAGTCCTGTAACGGTAAAGGCGTTAGTGTCAATGCCGGTTTCAAGGGTGGCTTCGGTGGCGTTGTCGGGGTCAAAGCCGATGGGACCGTATGCCAAATCCCAGAGGCTACCATAGCTGTCTGTCCAAGAGAGAAACACCGTATCGCTTGTCGTGGAAACGGCCGAGATGCTGGAGGGACGCTGGCAAGCGGGGATGGGCTCCACAATGATGTTGTCCACGTAACCATAGTTGTAGCTTCCGCTGGTGTTAGGTCTCTTTGCCAACATAGCAATGCGGTTGCCGTTGCCGTTGTAGTTACTGAAATCAACAATATAGTTCGCGTATGTGGTGGAAGACGTGTTGATAGTGTCCACAGGAGTGAACGTGGTGTCTGTCATCACACCTACGATCAGTTGGAAAGCGTATGAGGTGGTGTTGTCACGAACATCCATGCTGAGTTGCAGTGTGTTGATGGGGTTGGTTGTAATATCTATTTCAGGAAGAATGACGGTTTGATCGCCATAATCGCTGGTGGAAGTGGATGAGGTATAATAGTAAGTATAGAAACGCAGGGAATTGTTGCCGGAGGCGGCGTAGGTCGCGCTGGTATAGATGATGGGGTATCCAGCGTATGAGGAACTAGTACTGGTGCTGATGTTGCTCCAGCAGTAGGGCAGGTGCGATGTGGTACCCGACGTGTTGCTCGGATAGGCATCGAAATTTTCCATGAAGGGCAAATTGGTATACGGGGCGCAGGCGGTTGCAATCGTTATTTTCTTCGTATAATTGCTAACATCACCGCTACCGCAGTTCGCCCGAATATAGAAGTCGTATCCGGTGGAATGATTCAGCCCGTTGATCGTGTAGGGGTTCGAGGAAGCAGTCTCTACAGTTCCGTGGCCGGGCGTGAAACCCATCGGACCGTACTCAATGTCCCAGTTTGTAGCGGTACCCATCTCATCCCAGGAGAGTTCGATACTGGTTGTGGTGACGTTGGTGGCTGTCAGATGTCTTGGAATGGGGCAGGTGGGCAGCAGGTCCACGACCACGTTGTCCACATATCCGTAATTGGTGCCAGAGGTCGGCTTCGGTGCCATCACCGCGATGTAGCTGCCCGTGCCTGCGTAATGGCTGAGCGGAATCTCAAAGGTGGTGTAGGCAAGCGTTTGCCAATCGATAGTGTCCACGGCAGTAAAGGTTGTGGCATTGGTTGGATCGGTCATAACACCCACTACTAATACGAATGGAGAGGTAGAGGAACTCGCCCGGACATCCATTGTGAGTTGCAGACTGTTGATGGGGTATGTCGTGATGTCAATCTGTGGCAGCACGGCGGTTTGGTCCGCGTAGGCGGATGAGGAAGAGGTGTAGAAGTGCAGGGAGTTGCTGCCTGATGCGGCGTATGTTGCGCTGGCGTAGATGTTCGGCAAGCCAGGATAGGTGGTGCCGGTGTTGAGCTTGCTCCAACAGTAGGGCAGTACATCCACGGTGTTGGTGGTGACACCCGTATAGCCGTCGAAGTCCTCGGTGAACGGCATTGTCGAGACGAGGGCGCATGCCGTGGCGGCAGTGGTCTTGGTGCTGAATTCGCTGAGGTCGCCTCCTCCGCAGTTCGCTCTAACGTAGAAATCATAACCGGAGGAAGGCTCCAGGCCGTTGATGGTGTAGGGGTTGGTCGTGGCGGTCTCCACGGTGCCAGTTCCTTGCGCGAATCCCATCGGACCATATTCGATCTCCCAAGTGGTGGCGCTGCCCATTTCCAACCACGACAGGTCGATGCTGGTCAGCGTGGGATTGGATGCCGTGAGGTCTTTCGGTTTGGGGCAGGTCGGAATCACATCCACCACGAAGTTGTCGATATATCCGGCATTGTAGCTTGAGGCAGGCTGTTTCGCCAGGATGGCGATGTAGCCGTTCGGACCGGTATATTGGTTCAGGGGGAAATCGTAGGTTTGGTAGGTGTTGGAGGTGGTCTCAAGGGAGTCTAACACCACGAATGTGCTCTGGAGCGACGGGTTGGTGATGACCCCGATGTAAGCCTTGAACGTGTATGTGGAGTAGTTGCGTGCGTCAAAGGAAAGTTGTAACGTGTTGACAGGGTAAAGGTCGGCGTCTATTTGCGGCAGGATGACCATCTCGTCGCCGTAGGTGCCGGTCGTCTGATATGAGTAGAAGCGCAGGGAGTTGCTGCCGGAGGCGGCGTAGGTTGCGCTGGCGTAGATGATGGGGTAGCCCTTGTAGCTTGAAGAAGAAGTGGTGGCGGTGTTGAGGTAGCTCCAGCAGTATGGCAGGTTGTTCGTGCTGCCGGAGGTGCTGCCGGGGTAGGAGTCGAGGTTGTCGGTCCAAGGCAGTGTGGCGACAGGCGCACAGGCCGTGGTCAGCGTCAGGTAGGCCCAGTTGCTCGTGTCGCTGTTGCAAAGCTGGGCCACACGGAGTTGGTAGGTTGTGCTGGGAGTCAGCCCCGTCAGGTTATAGGTGGTGTCGTAGGCGTTTTCGGTCGTGGCATTGCTCCAGTCGGTGGTGGGCGTCTTGTATTGCAACACGAAATCGGTGCCGCCTGTTGCCGATGTCCAGGTGAGGTTAACGCTGGTGGAACCTAATGTTGCAGCGTTGAAGTTTCCCGGGGTGGGACAGTCTGAGATGGTAAACAGGTAGTAGCGGTTCACATCCGGCCAAGTGGTGATCGGACAGCTGTTCGTTGACTGGCCGGTTGTATAGTGGGCGGCATTGTGGTAGTTGTCTATCAGGATGATGTCCGTGTTGTTCACGCACATACCCGGCTGACGGGCAACGTTGGGAAGAATGGGAGGCATCGCGGAATAATACACGATCTGGATGTTGTTGCTGCCCTCGAAGAGTTGCACCTGCCAGCGCAGCAGGGAAGGTCTCGATACAGTGTTGTAGGTGGAGGTGGCGAACTCAATCACGCACACGCGGTCGGGTGCGGTGCCGATCACCTCGTGATACACATAGCCGCTGTCGGTGATGTAGCCGTCGCAACCCATCATGTTGATTTTGGGGTTGTTGGAGTTGGCGTTGGTACTGCTGAACGGGGTGGAATAATTTCCGGTTCCCGTCACTGCGGCGCCAAAGCGCAAGTTGCCGTCTGAATTCACGGAAAACTGCGTGTAGTTGGTTCCCGCAAAATTGAAGGTGAATCCGATGTCCGTCACGGCGGAGGCTTTGCTGTCGCCAGTGCCGGTAATCAGGTTCGTTGTGGTGGTCAGGGTCTGCCACTTGGTCGCGTCAGTGCCCGTCGTCATTATGTAGTCCGACAAGACCTGCGCAAACCCGCTCATGCCCAAAGTGACAAGCATAAGCATCATGCATAAAAACTTTTTCATAATACCTGATTTTATGTGAATAATTGAATCTTTCTAAAAACAAGCCGCAAAATTACAATCTTATCAACAAAATCAGGTTGAAAAGTTATCAACAAGTTTTGAACAGGGTTATCAAATTCCGTTCGGCACTCGAAACACCCAAGCCCTCCCCCACCCCACCGCATCATTCCACATTCTACATCCTAACATTACTGCTGATGCGATGATTTCAAGGGCAGAATGCCTCTGTCAAGTGATTTGTTTTGTCGGTGAGGCCAGCCTCTCGTGGCAAAGTGTTTTCCGGCAACGGCACATCAGTGCCGGCGCGGGCGAACTCCCCTTCTATTTTAGAAGGGGTGCCGTTAGGCGGGGTAGTAATATTAAAATATCAGAATTCCTTGTGAAAAAACGACCATCATCAACGATATTCGAATCAAAGACTATGTTAACAACCTCCCGGAGAACAATTTGTTCGCCTATGCGCGTGAAAATCGCAGAGCCGGCAACATGGCCGTGATCGCATTTTGGAGACAGGTTCACAAAAAGATGTTTCATGGTCACGATTTCGACAGACAGAAAGTCGTCGGAAACTATATCGTGGATAATTATGAGCACGAGGATTATGAAAAAAAAGGAATAAGAATGCCTATATTACTACCCCGCCCTTCGGGCACCCCTTCTAAAATAGAAGGGGAGTTTTCGCGACCGCACTTGTCGTGCGGAAAACGGGATTAATTTCAAATCGAAAATCCAGCAAAAACCCATAAAAACATGTATATCAATATATTATGATTGATTTTCGAAAAATATCGCATCAGTAATAATCCTACATTATTCTACATTCCTCATTCATAATTCTTAATTCTTAATTCTTAATTGAAAAAAAAACGGGCACCGGCAAAACCGCCAGCACCCGTTGATTTCGGTATAGGGTTTAAAGTTCAGGTGGCACCCCATCCCAGTTACCATCCCGTAAGAGGAATATTACCCCCCTTTAGGGGGGCAGGGGGGTCTTCCCCCCCTTCAGGGGGGGGGGGGGTCACTTCTTCACGAAACTCTTCGTCACCACTCCCCTATCCGTCGTCACCCGCACGAAATACACGCCGTCGGCGAGACCAGCGACGTTGATGCGGGTCGGGGTGTCAATGTCGTTTACAGTCGTGATCAACTTGCCAAAGACATCATACACCTCAACGCTTTGTACATTGTTCATTGTACATTCTACATTGACCACCTCCTTGGCCGGGTTCGGGAACAACGTCACGCTGTTCTCCAACCAGCTTTCGACACCGGTGGTGGTGGTGAAGGAGTACAAGGCCGACCAGTCACTGTTGTTGTTGCCGTCGCAAACGGCCTGCACCTGCACGTCATACGTGGTGTTGGCGGTCAGGCCAGAGATGACATAACTGTTCGTCGTGGAGGTCGCGGAGGTCAGCGTGCCGCCCTGCGGACGGTACTGGATGTTCCAGCTGCTCACGTCGGGGTTGTTGTCCCACGCTACAGTCGCGCTTTCGGCGGTGACGCTGGTGGTGTGCAAGCCCGTCGGGACATCGCAAGGCTCGACACCCTGCTGCAGCGTCGTGAAGGTCTGCTCGCTGCCATAAACCGTCTGTCCGCTGAAGGTGATGAACGCCTTGAAGGTGTAGCTCGTGTTCGGGGTCAAGTTCGACAAATCGGCGGTGAAACCATTGCCCGCGCCGGTACCCGCAATCGGCGCGTAGGTACCGCCCGCCGTGGTCTTCCACTCGAAGCCCTTCGCCGTAATGCTCACGTTGTCGGGGTTCGTGATGGCGCCATGCAGCGTGGCTGTGGTCTGCGCAATCGGGGTAGCGGGATTGGTGGCCACCGTCGGGTTGGTGACGACCGGTGCACCACCCGCCAAAGTGACATTCACATTGTCGATGAAGCAGGAATAGAAGGTGCTCTCCTTGTACCAATGGAAGCAGATATTGCCGGCAGCCGGGATGTTCGCGCCGGTGAAGTCCACGCTGATGGTGTCGCCGGGAGAGTCCACCGACGGGATAGAGGTCACCGAAACGAACGTGCCGCTGATGTTGTTGAGATCAGTCACGTAACCGACAAACAGTTCCCCGTAAGAAGTGTTCTCCATGGCGCGCCAGAAGTTCAGCTTCAGCGTGTTGAGCGGCTGGTCGAAGGTGGGCAGCGCGGCGTATGCGTTCGGGCCGTTGCTGCTGCTGGTGAACACCAAGCTATTGCCGCTGGCGGAATAGAAATACGAGCCACCAGAGATAACATGAGGCGGGGCGTATGACGTATTGACACTGTAGGTCGTCCAACAAGTGGGTGTCGGGCCGGGGGAATCGTAACTGGTGCCGGCATAGCTGTCGAAAGTCTCCGTGTAAGGCAGACTGGTGAGGTCGCACTGGGTTTGGAACGTGCCCTCGCGCCAGTCGGAAACGTCGCCGCCGCCGCAGTCAGCCTGCACACGCACGTCGTAGTTGGTGGAGGCGGTCAGACCCGTCAAGATGTGCGGGTTGCTGGTGGTCGGCTCCGTCGTCCACGTGCTGCTGTTCACCGGCTTGTACTCCACGTTCCAAGCGGTCTCCGTACCGGTGGAAACCCAGCTCACCGTGGCGGAGTTGGTCCCGGCATCGGAAACGCTGATGGAACTCGGCCGCGGACAAGTGGGCGGCGTGCAGTGCGCCACAAACGTGACTAACGTGCCAGCCGTCAGGTTGCCGGAGGTGTAGATGACCTCGCCGAAAGGCGTGGTCACCGTGAAGCTGCACTCACTGTCGAAAGTGCCGCTCGTCCACACTAAAGTGATGTTCGCGTTGTCGCACAGCGTCACCTGCTCAGTGGCCGAAGAACTGCTCGACGGAACTGTCAGGGTGGCGATGGTGATATTCTCCTGTTTGACCTCAATGGCCGCGCCGTTCCAACCGTCGCCGTAGCCGTCGGTCATGTTGAACGTGAAGGTGCATTGGTCCGCAACCTCGCAGCCTGCCGTCTGGAAGGAGCCTGTCCTCCAATCCGACACCTCGCTGCCGCAGTCGGCCTGCACACGCACGTCGTATGCCGTGGAAGAGCTCAACCCGTACAGAATGTGCGGATTGCTCGTCGTCGGCTCCGTAATCCAAGTACTGCTGTTGGTCGGTTTATACTCCACATTCCAGGCGGTTTCCGTGCCCAAAGCCGTCCAGCCGATAGTCGCGGAAGTGGCGCCCACATTCGTGACCGTCAAGTTGTAGGGTCTCGCGCAGGAAGGCACTGTACAATCGGCCATGAACGTGGTGATGGTGCCGGAATTGAGGTTTCCGGAGGTGTAAACCACATCGCTGTTGGCATTATAAACCACAAAACTGCACTCGGAGTCGAAGTTGCCGGAAGTCCACGTCAAGGTGACGGTGGAGCTGTCGCAGAGCGCCACTTGGTAGGTGGCGGTGGACTGGCCGGAAGGGATGGTCATCGTGGCGATGGTGACCCCGTTCTGCCGGACGTTCAACGCGGCATCGTTCCAACCGTCGCCGTAGCTGTCCGTCAACACGAACTCGTAAGGGCACTGGTCGGAAATCTCGCAGCCGGCGGTCACGAAGGATCCGTCGCGATAGGCGGAAAGCTCGTCACCGCAGTCGGCCTGCACGCGGACGTCATAGTTGGTGGAGGCGGTCAAGCCGTACAGGACATGCGGGTTGCTCGTCGTCGGCTCCACCGTCCAGGTACTGCTGTTGGAGGGTTTGTACTCCACGTTCCAAGCGGTCTCGTTGCCCGCGGACACCCAGTTCACGGTGACCGTGGAGGCGCCGACATTCGTGACGGAGATGGACGTCGGCTTGGCGCAGCTCGACTGCACGCAGCTCGGCGTGAACGAAGTGAGCGTGCCCGATGAAGGCGAGGACACGGAATAGAAAGTGTCGCCGAAGGGGTCGGTGATCGTGAAGCTGCACTCGCTGTCGTAGGAGCCGGTGCTCCAGGAAATCGTGGTGGTCAAACCATCGCAAAGGGCCATCTGGACCGTCGCGCTATAGTCATCGCTCAACGTCACATTGCCCACTGTGATGCCGTTCTGCCGCACCGTGATGGACGCACCGTTCCAGCCGTCGCCGAAGTCATCAGTGAGGGCGAAGGTGTAGAGACATTGGTCGGCCGTGTCGCAGGTGAGCGTGGTGAAGTTGACATTCGCCGTGGCGTTGCTGACCTCCGTGACGCAATTCGCCATAACATGCACCTGATAGGTGGTCGCATTGTTCAAACCGGTGAGCACAAACGGGTTGGTGGTCGCGGTGAGCGTCTGCCACACGGTGTCGCCGGTGGCACGGTATTCCACGATCCAGGAGGTCTCGTCTCCGTGGGAAGTCCAGGAAACGTCAGCCGAGTTGGTGGTGACGTCGCTCACATGCACGTCCGAAACCATGCGGCAGTTGGAGAGGAGCTCCACCACAATGTCATCGACATAGCCGCGGTTGTTGCTGGCGCCGTTGTTCCTCGGAGCCTTGAGCGCGATGCGGTTGCCGGAACCGGTATAGCTGTCCAGATAGGCTATGTAGGCATTGTATGCCGTGCCCGTAATCGTCAGCGTGTCAATGGGCACGAACGTGCTGGCACCGCCCGAGATCTCGCCCACAACGAGGACAAACGGGTTGTTGGCACTGTTGGCGCGGGCCATCATGGAAACCTGCAGGGTGTTCAGCGGGATGCTGGCGTCGAGAGCGGGCAAAATAGCGTATTGGTCGGCATAGTTGTTGCCGGTGGAAGTATAGAAACGCAAGCTGTAGTTGCCACTGTAGGCGTTATTGTTGCTGGAATAGACATACGGGTAAGCGGAATAGTTGCTGCCGGTGTTTATGGCGTCCCAGCAAAGGGGCAGGTTGTTGTCGCCGTTGCCGTTGCTGGGGTTGCTGGTGTGCGTGTAGCCGCTGAAATCTTCGGAGAAAGGAATGGAAGTGAGCGGCAAACAGTTGGTGGAGGCGGTGATGCGGGAGGTCCAGTCGCTGGTGGCGCCACCGCAGTCGGCCCGCACCTGGAAAGCGTAGGTGGTGGCCGGCGTGAGACCGCCGATCGTGAACGGGTTCGTCGAGGCCGTCACCGTGGTGCCGGAACCGGTGGTGAACCCGACCGGACCGTACTCGATCTCCCACACGGAGGCCGTGCCGACTTCCGTCCACTGCAACGTGACGCTGTATTCATCCACATCCGTCACGGCAAAGCCGCTGGGCATGGCGCAAAGGTTGTCGCCGAGGATCAGGTCGTCCACGTTGCCGCGGTTGTTGCCCGAAGTCGGCTTGAAAGCCTTGAGGCAGACACGGTCGCCGTTGCCGCCGTAGCTGCTGAAAGAAGTTTCGCGGTAGGCGTAGGTGCCGCTGTTCGCAGAAAGCGTGTCAACCGCCACGAACGTGCTGATGTCCGTGCCCTCAGTCACGCCCACCACCAAGCGGAACGTGCCGCTGTTGCCCTGACGGCGCATGTAAAGGCCCAACGAAAGATTCGACAGGCTTACCGAATTGAGATCCAAGGCCGGAAGGAAAGCGTACTGGTCGGTGTAGCCGGTGCCGCTGCCCGTATAGAAACGCAGACTGTAATTGCCACTGTAGGCGTTGCTGGAGGAATAATAGACCGTGGGATGGTTGCTGGAGGAAGAGCCGGTGTTCAGATAGTCCCAGCAGTTCGGCAGCACGTTGTTGTCGTTGCTCGTGTGCGAAAAACCGTCAAAATTCTCCGTGAGAGGCAATGCCGAAGTCGGACCGCAGGCCGTGGTGAAGGTGGTGCTCCGGAAAATGCTGGTGTCGCCGTCGTCACACAGACAAGCCACGCGCACATTGTAGGTGGTGGTGGGATTCAGCTGGCCGGAGAAGCTGTAGGTCGTGTCGTACGCCACATCCGAGACCACGGAGCTGCTGTTCCAGCTCTGCACGGAAGAGGGTTTGTACTGCACCAAATGCGAATTGCCGCCAACGGAAGAAGGCCATGTGATCGTGGCGTCGTTGGAGGTGACGCCCGACACGCTCAGACTCCCCACCGGCGGGCAGTTGAGGGAACCGGAGGAATAGGTGAAGGTGGTCTTGGGAATGAAATCCCGTGAATTCGCGACGGCGATACCGCTCAGGCTGCTGCTGTTGGAGCCCGTGACACTGGCACCGATGGCTTCGACCCCGTAGAAATAGCCGCTGGAGTAGCCGCCCGGGGTGGAGGCCGTCGTGAACTCCAAAAACAGATTGCCGCCCGTATAGACGTACGGCGTGGTGAGCGTGATGGTCATCACACTGCTGCTCGCGTTCAAAGTGCCCGTATAGACCACATCTGTCGGAACGTTCAGGAAATCATAGTTGAAGGTGCTCTGGTTCACAATGGCCATGCCGACGCTCATCGTGGAGGTCCACTCACTGGGATCGGCAGGCTGCGTCTCGAAATAGAACGACAGTTCCGTTATCGTACCCCCGACCATGTTCGTCAACATGCTCTCCGGGTAGATGATCTGCGTGCGGAGGTAGTAGTCCATGTACAGGCCGTAGATCGGGACATAGTAGTTGGACTGGGTGCCGTCCGCCACCGTCAAAGTCTCTTGAGCCGACACCCGCAAGGAGCCAAAGCCCAGCGCGGCTGTCAGAAACAGTAATAGGATTTTCTTCATAACAAATGAATTTAGGTGAAAAATATGACGATAGATTGAACTTTCAGCAGAACAAAAACAAGCCGCAAGATACGATTTCCTCGTTTAACTTCTTTTAACAGCAGCAAAATTGTTATCAACATTTTATCAACACAAAATCAATTGTTTTTACATAAAACCCATCATTTCAATCCAATATCTTACAGCAAATCAGAAAGCTATGCAATCCGCCATTCTTCATCCCTCATTCTATTTTCTTCATTCCACATTCTTCATTCTACATTCTTCATTCTACATTCATAATTCATAATTCATCATTCATAATTAAAGAAAAACGGGCGCCGGCAAATCCGCCAGCACCCGTTGATTTCAGTATAGGGTTTAAAGTTCAGGTGGCACCCCATCCCAGTTACCATCCCGTAAGAGGAATATTACCCCCCTTTAGGGGGGCAGGGGGGTCTCCCCCCCCCTTTAGGGGGGGCCAGGGGGGGGGTTATCTCTTCACGAAACTCTTCGTCACAACACCCTTCTCCGTCGTCACGCGCACGAAATACATGCCGTCGGCGAGGCCGCTGACGTTGATGCGGGTCGGGGTGTCAATGTCGTTTACAGTCGTGATCAATTTGCCAAAAGCATCGAACACCTCAACACCCTGCACATTGTCCATTGTACATTGTACATTGACCACGTCCTTGGCCGGGTTCGGGTAGAGTTTGACATAGGCAGCGAGATAGTCCTCGATGCCGGTGGAATCAATCTCCGTCGTGAAGGTCATCTCTTCACCATAAACGGTCGTGCCGTTGTAGGTGATGAACGCCTTGTAGGTGTAGCTGGTGTTGTCCGCCAAACCGGTGAGGTCAGCCGTGAAGGTGTTGCCCGTGCCGGTGCCGGCGATCTGCGTGTAAGTGCCGCCTGCAGTGGTCTTCCACTCGAAACCCTTCGCCGTGATGGTCACGTCGTCAGGATTCGTGATGGTGGCGTTCAGCGTGGCAGAAGAGATGCCAACAGCCGTGGCAACGCCAGTGGCAACCGTCGGGTTGGTGACAACAGGACCGGAACCAACCTCGAAGTTGGCCACGAAGGTCTTGTCACTGGTAACCGTGATGATGAGGTTAGGATCAGTGCCGACCACGTTGGTGCCGAAGCCCGACACCTGAGTCCAGTTTACGAAATTGTAACCGGGGTTCGGGGTGGCAGTCAAGGTGATCTGATCACCAGCCGTGTAGGTGCCACCACCAGTAGCAGTACCCATGGTGCTGTCATTCACTTGAACGGTGATGACGTAGGTGGTACCGGCATCATCCAGGAAGATGGCGGTCAGGTTGAGATCGGTGGCCGCAACGAAGGTGTAAGGATTGTTGGTGCTGAGAATGGTGTTGTTCTCATCAACCCACTTGGCGAAGGTGTGTCCGGAGTTAGCCGTGGCGGTCAACGTGACATTGTCGCCGATGGTGTAGATACCTGCACCAGCAACCGTACCGTAAGCCGGGTTGTTCGGGCCTGCATTGATGGTCACCTGGTTGGCGCCAGCCTGCTCACGAACGATGAAATCGTCGATAGAGAGACGGAATTGGTCGGTGCAGTTGAAGTGACGCAGGGCGATGTAGATGTTCTGGCCGGCATAGTTGCTCAGGTCAATGACAGGATTGAAAATGCCAGGTCCCAACGTCCACTCTTGCAACATGGTGAAGTTGGCCGTGTCGGAATAACCCGTGGTGGAGACAAAGACACCGTAGTGCTCGGCAGGCCAGCTCTGGTCTTGAGCGGTGGCGGTCCAAGTGACCTCATAGCTGCCGGTGGCCGGGATAGCGAACTGCGGGGAAATCAACCAGTTGTCGGGAGTCAAAGCACCACTGTTGTAGGAAGCGGACTGGATAGTGCCTTGGTAGAGCAGCCAGTTCTGACCGTCGCCGTCAGCATCAAGGGTCATCCAGCAGCTGGGAGCCTGGGCGAAATCCTGGACGTACGGATAGGTGGTAATGGTACCGCATTCCGTGTTGAAAGAGACATTCGTAACAATAGAGCTGTCAGTAGCGGAACAGACAGCCACCACGCCGAACACATAGCTGGTGGCGGGGGTGAGGCCAGAGACCGTGTAGCTGGTAGTGGAGACATTCGTCACGAAATTGTTGCCTTCATAAATACTGTAGCTGGCAGCGTTACCCGTCCAGGAAAGCGTGGCCTGGGTGGAGGTGACATTGCTGGCGGTCAGGCCGGTCACAGGCATACAGGTGGGAGCTGAACCCGGAGTGTAGGCGAACGTGGTCTTCGGCAAGAAGTTTTGTTGAGTGATGCCAGTGCCGTAGCCGCCCATGGAGACATCATTGACAGATTCACCGATCCAGTAGCTGGAGCTGTAAGTGCCGGAAACGGTCTGCAGGAATCCGATCATAAGGTTACCGCCCATGTAGAGATAAGGATTGGTGAGGGTAACCTCCATGATGTTGTTGTTGATGGAAAGGGTGCCAGCATACACCTGGCTCATGCTGCTGTAATCCGCGAGGGAAGACAGGGTGGTTTCGGTCGTTTCGGTCATATAGACGCTGAACTCGGCAACACCCCAGTTTACATCGCTGGTGGAGGAATAGAACGTGAGCTTGTTGATGGTACCATACTGCATGGCGGTGAGGTCAGAAGCCGGAATGATGAACTGGCTCTTGGTGATGTCGTCAACCCACAATCCGTAAACGGGCACAACACTGTTGCTGGCGGAGCCGTCGTGCACGGTGATGACGTAGGAATTCGTCGGGGTGAACGTGAAGGGGGCGCTCCATGCGCTCATGTCATTGACGTCGCAGTTGGCGCGCACCTTCACGGTGTAAGCCTGCTCAGGAGTGAGGTTGGTGAAATCGTAGGTCGGATTGGTAACATCGATGATGTTGGTCGTGTCTTCGTTGACACAGATCTGCCAAGCGGTGGCGGTGCCGACTTCCGTCCAGGTCAAGGTGGCGATAGTGCCGTTGCCGGGGGTGAGTGCAACAGCAAGATTGGTGGGAACAGAGCAGGAAATCAGCGTGGTGAAGGAAACAGTGACCATGGGGCTCATATCACTGCCGCAAACCGCACACACACCATACGTGTAGTCCGTCTCCGGAGTCAGACCGGTGATGTCGATGGTCGGATTGGTGACATTCTGCACCAAGGTGGTGTCGTTGCCGGAAAGAACATAGACATTGTAGCTGTCGGCCGTGCCAGCCCAGTTCAGGGTAGCGCTGTTTTTCGTGATATCGTTGGCCATCAGGCTGTTCACAGGCAAGCAAATCGAACCAGTGCTCTCCGTAATGGAAATATTGTCAAGATGGAGGTTGTTGTCGCCGCCACTGACGGTGGACTCACTGTAGAAGGCGATCTTGATGGTATCGCCGACATAGTTGGTCAGATCGACATATTGGGTGAGATAGGTAAGGCTGGAGAGAGAAGGCAGGTTGTAGGTGATGACATTGGAGGAATCCCAAGTCTGACCGCCGTCGGTGGAGATGAGCAACCAGAATTTGTCATCGGACATGTCACCGTCGGCAAGCGCAGTGCCGCTGTATTTGGTGAATGCGACATCAAAGGTAAGCAGAGGAGAGGTGACCGAACCGAGGTCGATCTCGGGAGTGATCAGCCAATATTTACAGGTGGTGCCGTAAATATTCACACGGTAGTGGCCAGCGGCGATGCCGTTGTTCTCACTGCTCTGATAGCTCCATCCGGTGATACTGCCCTGAGTCAGTGCCGTACCGCCCAAAACGTCGGAGACAAGGGCGGAGGCGCCGCGCCAGCACTCGTTGTTGGCAAGAGAGGCGTCGAAGGTCTCGGTGAAAGGCAGGGTAACGGCGCCGCAGGCCGTGGTGAAGGTCACCAGGACGGTGTCGCTGCTCTCGCTCGTGCAGTTGGCAACCACACCATAGGTGTATTGCGTCATGGGCAGAAGACCGGTGATGGTGTAGGCCGTGTCATTCTGGGTGGCCAAAACGGATCCGTTGGACATATTGATGACGGTGTAGTTGTTGGCATCACCGACCCAGCTCAGCGTGGCGCCGCTGGAGGTGATGTTGCTGGCAGTGAGTCCGATGACAGGTGCGCAATAGGTGGAGCTCATGGCCGTGAAGACCACGCTGTCGAGGCCCACTCCGTAACCATAGCTGTCGGTCATCTCGAAAGCGACCTGATAGACGTTGCCGGGAATGGCGACACTCGTCACCGTCCAGCCCGTGGTGGCGTCGGTGAACGCGGCAACCTGCTGCCAAGCGTCGCCAGCGGCGGAACGGGAATAGACGCGAAGTTCATCGATATCGCCAGCCCAAGAACGCATCACATAGGCGAAGTGCAGAACCAAACCGTTGGTTGCACCGGAAATGGAGGGAGAGATCAATTTGGAGACATTCCCCGTGGAAGTGTGGGTGATCACGGCATTGTAGCTGCCTTCGAAAGCACCGGTAGTGGAACTGTAGTCACCAGTACCGATACCCCAAGAAGCATCACCCGTCAAGGTCCAACAGCCAAGGTTAAGGCTGGTGGGCTCGAAGGTTTCAGTGTAGGGCAACGTAAGAGGGGTACAGTCGAGACCGGTACCCGAGACGGAAATCGTCGCGTTGAGCGAACCAGCGGTGAGGGTAACCACAGCGCTGCTCGACTCACCAGCAGTGGGAGTGAATTTGACATAGAGCGTACCGCCAGCGGCAGGAAGCGTGGCGGAAGTGCCGAACGTGATGCTGTCAGCCGAAACCGCAAAGGGGGCCGTCACTGTCACGGAAATAGGCGTTGTGTTGTTGTAGGCAGCCACGTCAACCGTTTGTACGACGGAAGTTCCCACATCAACGATACCGAAGTTCAATGCATTGGGCGTGGCCACAATCGCGGGATCAGAAGTCATGGTGCTGACGGTGATGTCATCCAACGCGATGAGAAGCATGTCCGTGCAGTTGAAGTGGCGGAACGCGATATAGACCGAGTTGCCGGCATAGCTGGTCAGGTCAACCGTCTGCTGCGTCCAGGCGCCGTTGGCTGAAGTCGGGGTCATCTCATAAAGGAGAGTGAAGGTCGACGTGTCCGTGGCCGATGTGGTGGAAACATAGACGCCGTAATGGTCGCCAGGATAGCTCGTCGCCACGACAAACCAGAAGGAAAGCGAACTGGTGCCGCTCAAGCTGATAGCCGGTGTGATCAACCAGTTATCGGGAGTGAGCGCATTGTAGGTGGCGTTGTCGTACGAATACGAAGCAACAGCCCCTGAACCAGTGTAGCCAGGAACGTCTCCTTGTACCGAAGAGTGTTCCCAACCGTAGCCGTCCTGGTCGGCGTCGATAGTGGTCCAACCCGCAGGGATGGACGTTCCTTCGAAGCTTTCGGTGAACACAGGAATCTGTGCCCTGACACCGAATGTCAACATTGCAATAAACAATGTCAAAAACAATAAAGTCTTCTTCATTTTTTTTAGATTTGATGAATAAAAATAATAAAACGGTTTGTTGATTTCTGTTGTTAGAAATAGTTTAAAAAACGGCCACAAAGATACACTTTTTTTGCGATTTTCCTATCTTTTCGATTCATAATTTTAATTCATAATTCACAATGCATGATGCATAAAAAACGGGTACCGACATTATCGCCGATACCCGTTGGAGTTAAGGTTTAGAGTTTAGGGTTTAGGGCTTCGTTGCCCCCCCTAAACTCTAAACCCTAAACCTTAAACTATTTCTTCACGAACGTCTTCGTCACAACGCCCGACTCCGTCGTCACCCTCACGAAATACATGCCGTCAGCCAAACCGCTGACATCAATCTGCGTGGTTTCGGAAATGATCGGGACAATCTGCAACAATTTGCCATACACATCAAACAGCTGCAATTCCCCACCCAATTGTACATTGTTCATTGTACATTGTATATTGACAACCTCCTTCGCCGGGTTCGGGAAGAGATTCACGCTGTTGGACAGCCAGTTCTCGATGCCCACGTTGGTGGTGTGTGCCGTGATGCTGGCACTCCAGTCGCTGGTGCCGTCTGCACAAATTGCCTGTACTTGGATTTCGTAATCCTTGTCACCCGTCAGACCCGTGATGGTGTGGCTGTTCGTGGGGGAAGTGCCGGAGTTCCAAGAGCCGTTTGCAAGACGGTAGCGGACATTCCAGCTGTTCACATTCGGATTGGCGTCCCAAGCGATGGAAACGCTCTCGTTTTGAATGTCCGTGGTGTGCAGACCCGTTGGCACGTCGCAGGGATCGGGAGTATCGTCGGGCTGCGTCGTGAAGGTCAACTCAATGCCCTCGACGGTCGTGCCGTTGAAGGTGATGAACGCCTTGAAAGTATAGTTGGTGTTGGGTGTCAGGTTTGTCAAATCGGCCGTGAAGGCGTTGCCCGCGCCCGTACCTGCAATCTGCGTGTAAGCACTGTCCGCAGTGGCCTTCCACTCGAAACCCTTCGCCGTGACAGCCACGTTGTCGGGATTCGTGATGGTGGCGTGCAGCGTGGCAGAAGAGATTCCGACAGCCGTGGCAGCGCCGGTGGCCACCGTCGGGTTGATTACCGGAATTATCGCGTCAGCAATGGTGATGTCGTCTATTGCGATGCCGTAGCCGTAATGGACCAGGCCCTCGAAGCAAATCTGGCAGGTGGACGTGGGGTTAGGCAAGGCGATGGAGTCCAACATCCAGTCTTCCACACTGGCGGAATGCTGGACGAGCATCTGCCAGGCGGCATCGGGAGCGGTGCGGTAATAGACGGTCAGCTCGTCTTGGTCGTTGTTCCATGCCGGTTGCAACAGCCAGAAAGAGAGGTAGGGGTTCGCCAAGCCGGAGAGGTCGAAAACCGGAGAGATCAGCCGCGTGACGTTGTTGTCGTAGCCGCTATGGGAAAGGAAGGCGTTGAGGAGTCCTCCGTGGGCGTCGCTGCTGCTCGTCCCCGCTCCTGCGTGGGTGGTCCAACTTTCATCGCCGGAGACGTGCTCCTGCCGCCAACAATCCGGCATCTGGTTCATCGTCTCGAACCCCTGCGTGTATGGCAGGCTTGTGACCGCCTCGCAGTCGGTGGTGAAGCTGCCGACGGCCCACAGCGAGACGTTGCTGCCGCATTCGGACTGCACCCGCACTTCGTAGGAGGTGCCGGGAGTCAACCCCGTGAGGAGAAGGAAGGTGTCGGTGGCCGTGGCCGTCTGCCAACCCGCGGTGCCCGCCTCACGGTATTCGATGTTCCAGAGGGAGGCCGGCGACGACCAGGACAAAGTAACCCCCTGGGCGGCAACATTGGTCACGGTGAGGTTCTCGGGTTGCGGACAGGTGACGACATCCACATCGACATTGTAGATGACGGCACCGGGCTGAGTGCCTTGGCTGTTGTCGTTGCGCCACACGAAAACCAACTTGGCCGTGGAGGAGTCCGTGGGGGCCGCGTTCGGGTTGGGCATGGTCACCTCCACGTGCGCCGTGTTGCCCGTCAGTTGGAGGATGTAGGGCATTGCGGACTGGGAGGTGTATGCCGAGAAATTGACGGCGAAGGAGTCGTAGCTCGCGAGAGCGTATTCCGGGAAGTTGTCACCTGCAAGATAGTCGAAGTCCGCTGGGGCGAAGAAAGCTTTCATGTAGTCGTAGTTTGCTTCGCCGCCCACGTTCACGTCGAAGCTGACGGCAATCTCTTCGGCGGCACCCACCAAGAACACTTTCTCGGCGGTGATGTTGGAGACAGCCCCGTTGACGGTGTATCCCGGCGTGCTGCCGTTGGCGGTGACGAACAGAGCATCGTCACTGCCGAAAACGCCGACAGTCCAGCGGTTGGAGCACGGACCGTTGTTCAAGAGCCAAACACGGTCGTCACTCACCCCGAAACTCGTGCTATAAGGCAGCTGCGAAGGGGTTTGGCCAGTGGCGAAGGTCAGGACGGAGGGCATGGAGAACTCGTCGTTGCAGTCGGTGCGCACATGCACCTCATAGAATGTGGCCTCTTCAAGGTTGGAAAGCAGAAGGAAGGTGTCGGAGGCCGTCTCCTGTATCCAAGAGGTGTCGCCGTCCGCCTTGTATTCCACGAGCCAATTCTGCGCGTAACCGTTGCCGTTCCAGGAAACCATGGCGGTATTCTCCGCGATGTCGGAAACGGCCAAACCGGAAGGCGGGAAACAGGTGACGCAGTTCACTTCGAGGGCGAAGCCGGCATATTGGGTCACATAGTCCGACTTGAAATGGAGGGTCAAGGGACCGGAAGAGGAGACAAGCGTCGGCACCGTCAGATTGAGACCGCTATAGACACCCAACAACGTGCCGTCAAGACCTGCGCCGTCGTAGATGCACAAAGAGTCGTAGGTCGGTTCCGTGTTGACCTCTCCTTGCAGCGAGACGGAAGCGCCGGGCATTTCGGGGAAGATGATGAGCGTGTTGTTGCAGGCGGTGCTGTAGTTGCTGCCGGGACCGCCGTTGTCGTAAATCATGCCCGCGCACAAGGTCACGGTGTCGGTGCCGGTGATATGCATGTTCCAGTATCCGGGCTGCACAGTGACGGGACCGAGCCAGGTGCTCAACGCATCACCGCAGTCCGCCTGGACGTAGAAGTCGTAGGATTCCCCGGTTGGCAGACCCGTCACCGTGAAGGGATGTTCATGGGCGACGAGCGGCGTGGCACCGACACCGTCAGGATCAAACCCGGAAAGACCGTAGTGGATGTTCCATGTGGTGGCATCGCTGGTCTCCGTCCAGTCCAATGTGACGGAAGTGCTTGTCATGCCGACACTTGTCAACTGGATAGGTTTGGGACAAGTGGAGAATTCCTCCACGAGCACGTTGTCGATGTGGATGTCGTTGTCTCCGCCGCCCAACGTCGATTCCCCGTAAAAGGCAATCATCACGGTGTCGTTCACGTATTGGTTCAGCTGAAGCGTGACAGATTGTCCGGTGGCGGAAATCGAGTCATAGACAAAGTTGCCATTGCCGTCGTTGCTCCAGATGGTGGCGTTGGAGGCACTCCACGAGGCGCCCATGTCCGTGGACACCAGCACCATGAACCGGATGTTGGGTTGGTTGCCGGGCGTGATGGCGCTGGTGGAGGACGCTCCGGTCACAGCCAAGTCGAACGTCAGGCCGGGGGATTCCATGGTGGTCAGGTCAATGGGCGGGGTGACAATCCACCGGTTGACGGAAGAGCCCCAAACGTTGAGGCGGGGATGGTAGTTCCCGAAGACCTGCCCGGTGTAGAAATTCCATCCGCCGTTCTGAATGGCGGGAAGCGACCCCGCGAAGGCGTCGCTGGCCCTGCCGTTTCTCAGGCTCCAACAAATCGGCAGGCTGCCGGCCGCATTGAAGTCCTCCGAAAAAGGAGCCGGATAGACACCGCATTCCGTAGTGAAGGAGGCGGTGTTGGCACTCTGAATGAGCGTGTCCTCACAGGCGGCGGCCACAATCCACTGGTAGGTGGTGGCAGGATTCAACCCCTCAAGCAAGTATCCGGCGGAATCATAACTCATATACGGAGTCTCATTCCACGCCGTGTCGGTAGCCGCTTTGTAGTAGATGATGTAGCTGTTTGCGTTGCCGTTCCACGTAAGCAGCGCCGAAGTGCTGGTTATCGCACTGGATGTCAGTCCGTAAGGGGCGGAGCAGGAGGGAATCGCAGTCACCGTGATGTCATCGACATACCAGAAAGCGTAGGCATTTGCGGACATATATCGAAACGCAATGTAGTAGTCCAACGCTGGATTCACGTTTACGTTCTCGAAACTGACGGTGACCTGCTGGTAGCTGCTGTTCCCCATCTGCGAGCCCGTGGAACTCCAAAGGGGGACAAAAGACGCTTCCATGGTGGTGTCCGTGATGTAACCGACACTGAATGTGCCCGAAGTGGAGGTATGCCTTCTTGTCCAAAAGGTAAGCTGAAGGGTGTTGAGGCTGTTCGTGAACAAGGGCATCAACGCGAATTGCGGCATGTTGTAGGTTCTGAACATCAACGATCTGCTGCCGCCATGCGGACTGGCCGGCGCGGCCACGGGATAGCCGCCTTCTTCAAAAGGATGGATTTGTCCCCAGCAATCGGGCAAGGCGTAGTTCGCCACCCCCTCGAAATCCTGCGCGTAGGGAACGGAAAGGTTGTCGCAGCCCGTGTTCTGCGCAAACAACGGCGTGAAATTCAGACCGACGAAGCACAAAGCCATCGTTAAGATTAGTAGTGATTTCTTCATTTTACGAATGATTAAGTGATGATTTCGCTTTATTTTGAAAGCGCAAAGGTACATTTTTTATCGTAACAATGACTATGACTTAGAACTTAGACTATGACTTAGAACTTAGACATTCTCATCATTCTTAATTCTTAATTCTTAATTCTTAATTCTTAATTAAAAAAACGGGCACCGGCCTTTCAGCCAGCACCCGTTGATTTCGGTTTAGGGTTTAGAGTCACCCGTTACCCTTTCCCACCTCGAAAGAGGAATATTACCCCCCTTTAGGGGGGCAGGGGGGTCTCCCCTCCCCTTTAGGGGGGGGGCAGGGGGGGGTTATCTCTTCACGAAACTCTTCGTCACAACACCCTTATCCGTCGTCACGCGCACGAAATACATGCCGTCGGCGAGGCCGCTGACGTTGATGCGGGTCGGGGTGTCAATGTCGTTGACCGTGTTGATCAGTTTGCCATAGACATCGTACACCTCCATCATCGAGACATTCAGGTCGCCGTCCACGCGGATATCAATGTATTCGCGGGCCGGGTTCGGGAACAACGTCACGTTGTTCTCCAGCCAGTTCTCGATGCCCACGTTGGTGGTGTGCGCCGTGATGCTGGCACTCCAGTCGCTGACGTTGCCGTCACCGCAATTGGCCTGCACCTGGATCTCATAGTTTTTGTCGCCCGTCAGACCCGTGATGGTGTAGCTGTTGGTGTTGGAGGTCGCGGAGTTCCACGTACCGTTCTGCATGCGGTACTGGATGTTCCAGCTGTTCACGTTGGCGTTGGCGTCCCAAGCGATAGCGATGCTCTCGTTCTCGACGGTCGTGGTGTGCAGACCCGTCGGCACGTCGCAAGGCTCGACACCCTGATCCAATGTCGTGAAGGTCATCTCGCTGCCCTCGACGGTCGTGCCGTTGAAGGTGATGAACGCCTTGAAGGTGTAGCTCGTGTTGGGCGTCAGGTTCGTCAGGTTGGCCGTGAAGGCGTTGCCCGTGCCGGTGCCAGCCACGGAAGTGTAGGTGCCGCCGTTGGTGGCCTTCCACTGGAAGCCCTTCGCCGTGATGGTCACGTTGTCGGGATTCGTGATGGTGGCGTTCAGCGTGGCCGTGGTCTGCGTGAAGGAAGAAGCCGCATTGGTGGCGACGGTCGGGTCGGTGACGACTGGGCCAGGTCCGGAACCGGCATTGTCCACCACGACATTGGCAATGTGCAGGTCGTTGTCACCGCCAGATGCGGTGGATTCACCGTAGAAAGCGATGCGGATGGTTTGTCCTGCGTATTGGCTCAAAGAGATCGTGATACTGTCACCCGTATGGCTGATGGCATTGTACGCATAATCGCCATTTCCCGTATTGTTCCACACGGTGGCGTTGGCGGCCGTCCATGTGGCGCCGTAGTCAGTCGAGATGATGACCATGAATATGTCATCAGCCTGGGCCGTCGTGTCTTCGATGGGATCCGCAGAGGCATAGTCGGTCAAGGCCAAATCGAATGTCAATGCAGGGCTGCTCAGCTGACTTAAGTCGATGGCAGGTGACACGAGCCAGTAATGACAGGAAGAGCCGTAAATGTTCACTTTCGGATGACCCACCGGGAACGCATTGGAGCTTGAGAAGTTCCAACCGCTTGTGGTGGAAGTCAGGGCGCCGCCGGCAAACACATCGTTTGCCATACCTGAGAATCTTTCCCAGCAGGGCGACACACTTGTGTTGAAGCCGGAGAAATCTTCACTGTAGGGGGCAATCTCAGAGGCACATGCGGTTGTGAAGGTGAGCGTGGCATATCCGGATTCATCGTCACCACAGTCGGTTTTCACGCGTACGGTGTAGGTGGTGGTGGGCGTCAGGTTGTTGAGGGTGTATGCGGGCGTTGTGGTGACGTTCTCGACAGTCCATGTAGAGCTGCCTGCGGCTTGGTATTCCAGTACCCATGCAGTGGCGTCGGCGTCGGCGGTCCAGGAAATGTTGGCGGAGTTGGCGGTGATGTTTTCAGCCGTCGGATTCGTGGGCATCGGGCAGTTGTTCACTATAACGCTGACATGGCTGATGATGGCGCCGGGATCCGTACCGCCGGAGGAGTCGTTCTTCCACATAAACACCAGTTTCGCCGTGGAGGTGGAAGTGGCATTCGGGTTCGGGTTCGGCATCTCAGCCACTACGTGGAGGGTGTTGCCTTGAGTCAGATTGAGCTTGTAAGGATAGGAGGTATAGCCTGTCTGCGCAAGGTAGTTCTGGAAGTTCA
>JAEEGH010009637.1_pt1 | contig 22471 bp, 18 predicted proteins | sample 9134181 | NCBI WGS metagenome assembly JAEEGH01 (sample SAMN16246544, study PRJNA631951) | gut metagenome | biome: gut microbiome; feature: rumen; material: DP-attached | host: Bos | place: Iran: Karaj | collected 2018-10
AACATCATCTAAAGATGGGTCATATCTATTTGCGATGATAACTTTCGACATTTGTTTGAATTCAGCAAAGTCTTTAATAACTCTGCAATTGAAGAATTCTTCATCCTTTAATGTTGGTTCAAAGATAACAATTTTAACACCTTTAGCGTGTAAGCGTTTCATAACGCCTTGAATAGAAGATGCTCTGAAGTTATCAGAACCAGATTTCATGGTTAATCTATAGATACCGACAGTAACATTATCCTTGCCATCATTCTTGTATCCAGCAAGTTTTAATACTCTATCAGCAATAAAGTCTTTTCTTGTTTTATTTGATTCAACAATTGCGGAAATTAAGTTCTCTGGAACATCTTGGAAGTTCGCTCTTAATTCCTTGGTGTCTTTTGGTAAGCAGTATCCACCATAACCAAAGGATGGATTGTTGTAGAAATCACCAATTCTTGGATCAGCGCAAACGCCACGAATGATGTCTAATGTATCTAAACCTTTGGTTTGAGCAAAGGTATCTAGTTCGTTAAAATACGCAACACGTAACGCAAGGTAGGTATTCGCGAATAATTTAACAGCTTCTGCTTCAGTACAACCCAAGATATGTGTTTCAATATTCTCTTTTAATGCACCTTGTTGTAATAATTCAGCGAATTCTTTTGCTTTAGATAAATATGGTTCAACCTTTTCTGGGACACCCTCTACGATTCTTGATGGGTAGAGGTTGTCAAATAAGGCTTTGCCTTCTCTTAAGAATTCAGGAGAGAACATCAAGTGTTCATAACCATATTTTTCTCTAACATATTTTGTAAAACCAACACCTACTGTGGACTTAACAATAAGCCAGTCATTTGGATTGACTTCTTTAACTAGTTTAATAACGGATTCAACGGAAGATGTATCAAACTTATTAGTTTCACTATCATAGTTTGTTGGAGTAGCAATGATAACAAGGTCAGAATCAGCGTATGCTTTATTGCCGTCTAATGTGGCAGTTAAATCTAATTGTTTGGTTGCTAAATACTCTTCAATTTCTTTATCGACGATTGGAGATTTTTTGTTATTAATTAAATCAACCTTAGATGCGATTACATCTACGGCATATACTTTATTGTGTTGCGCAAGTATGATCGCATTTGATAATCCGACATATCCTGTTCCTGCTACTGAAATCTTCATATTGAACCTTCCTCGTTAATAATCATTTTAACATTAAATGGTTATTATTTCTCCGATTGTTTCTTTCTATATTTATAATCATTATCTCTAAGAGATGTATCAATTTTGATATATTCTCCGAGAATCTTATTATATTCAATTGGTCTTGGTGGCATTAAACCAGCATGGCTACTAAACGTTAGTTCACCAAAGTATAGTTTGCCGTTAGCTTCATAGAAGTCCACTCTCACAAATGTAAAATCTTCACATAATTTTAACGAGAGTTGTTTCATTTCTTCAAAGTGAATTGGTTTTTCAATATCCCCTACTTCTGGAATAACATCAAATTGATATGGGGCTTTATTAAAATCTAAACCGTAAACAGTTCTTTTATGACCAGTGAATCTAGATGTATCAATCCACATAAATTTTAATTCGCCTGAAAAACAAAAGAATTTATAGTCAGGTAAATCACCATTTGTAGCAATATATTGTTCAATTACCATTCTAGGTTTTATGTAATGATATTGAAGTTCAAGACCTGAGACAAATGTATAGTCAGTTTTTAACCATTTATTTAATTGTTTTTTAATGTCTTTAATGTCTTTTTTGCTTAATGATGATTTATCTGGAACAATCACATTCATATGAGATCCATGCGTACATTTAATAACAAAAGCATTAGGCAATTGATTGAAGTCTATTTCTTTGACATTTTCAAAGCAATCTTTTCCATTAATGGAAATAAGTGGTACAAGATAATCTTCACCAATCATCTCTTTGATATGCTTACGAACTTCGTATTTATCGGTATATAAGCTCTTTCGTGGATCTCTATCATAGAGATTCAACCATTGTTGTTTTTGAGTGAAATCTATTGGATTCTCAAAATCCATTCTTTGGCCACGAGAAAAATCAAATCTATCAACTTTTTCTGCATAAAGTCTGCATACAAATTCCTCATATTCGGTTTGAGGCATTTTTCTTAACTTGTTATAGCGCGTTCTCAATATGTGTTGTTCTTTGATCTCGCGAAGTGATTTCCATAGTTTAGTGTTTTTAATACTCATAAATGTATTCTATCATTTTCTTAATAATTTTATAGCACTCATAAAGATTTTCAAATCTTTCAATGAACAGCTCACTTTCAAATTATTGTTTTTTGATATCATTATCAATATATTAACAATTATGAGAATCATATTTACAATCGGAAATCTTGATTCAGGTGGCGCAGAAAAAGTAGTTGCGACACTTGCAAATAGTTTTGTTAAACAAGGCCACGATGTGGGTGTTTTATTAGTATCCACAAATAGTAAAGAGACCTTTTATAAACTAGATAAAAGAATTGAAGTTATTCCACTATTAGGTAATGAAGGAAAACTATCAATTAGCAAGAAAACAAAATTATTATCAAAGAAGATAGAATCCTTCGAACCCGATGTTGTTGTTTCATTCTTAAACTATGTTGTTTTCTATACACATTTCGCTTTAAAGAAGATTAAGAAAAATATTAAGTTTGTTGTCAGTGAAAGAAACAATCCAAAAGCGGTTCCAGAATCATGGGTGTTAAGAAAATTGAGAAATCATATTTTCAAGAAAGCCGACGGATGTGTTTTCCAAACTGAAGAAGCACAATCATACTTCAAAAAAATTCAAAAGGGATCAGTTATTCCAAATCCTGTGTTTTTGAACAATAAAACAACATTTGATTATGAAAATAACGAGAGAAGTAAAACCATTTTGATGGTCGGAAGCGATAAGCCAGAAAAGAATCGTTCGATGGCGTTTAAAGCATATGCTTTATTCCACCAAACCCATCCTGAACACGAGTTAGTTATCGTTGGCTCTGAAAGCAACGAAAACGAACTCAAACTAGTAAAAGAATTAGGAATTGAAAGTTCAGTAAAATTTGTTGGTAAGTCCAATGAATGGCATGAACAATATGCTTCATCAGAAATGTTTATTCTTACTTCTGATTTTGAAGGTATGCCAAATGCACTACTTGAAGCGTGTGCACTTCAAATTCCATGCATCTCAACAGATTGCCCATCCGGTGGTCCAAGAGAAATCTTGAATAACGGTGGAGACGGCATTTTAGTAAATGTTAATGATTATCAAGCATTAGCAAGTGAAATGTCTAAACTCGCTGATAGCAAGGAATTGAGAAACGAATTATCCAATAAAAATAAAGAAAAAGGACTTGAATATAGTCCTAATTTAATAGCGGATAAATGGATTGATTTTATAAAATCACTTCTTTAATTTCTTACGGAAACGCATTTGTTTCAAGAAATAGAAAAATACATTTCTAAAAGAATAAATATAGGCTCTAAAACTGCTCCAGTTATAGAGCTTTTTATATAGTTCAACGTGATATTTAAAGAGTTTAGATTTTCTTCCAGAAGAAATTGATCCGTCGTTTCTTCTATATTTACTATAGATGCCCTTCATCAAATAACAATCGCAGTTCTTTGATAAAAGAAGCCACATCGCATCGTCATTTCTTTTATAGATGTTTTCTGGAATTTGAAGGCATGGATAAACTTCTCTTTTGTACATAACCGTAGTTGTTCCAATGTAGTCAATTCTTAAGAACATTCTATGAGTTACTTTTTTAGGACCTGTGAAGTATATGCCTGTAGATTTTCCACTTTCATCAACAACCTCGTAATCGGTATAAGTGAAATCGTAATTATTCTCTTCCATAAAGCGAATTTGTTCTTCGAGTTTGTTGTTAATCCACAAATCATCGCCATCTAAAAATGCGATGTATTTACCTTGTGCTTTGCTTATAGCGAGGTTTCTTGAATAAGCAGCACCTTTATTCTCTTCATTAACAAATAATTTGATACGCTTGTCATCGTATTTCTTAATGAGTTCAACAGTATTATCAGTAGAATTATCATCAACGATGAGTAGTTCAAAATCAGGATATGTTTGTGACAAAACACACGAAATAGTTTCATCAACAAATTTCGCGCCATTATGCATTGGACAAATAATAGATACTAATCCACTACTCATGTTTTTCTTCTTTCTTTTTCATTAACTCAGAAATATCGAGGTATTCTCCGAGTGTTTTATCATAGTCTGCTGGATTGAGTTTCATCATTCCACCAGAAGGTGTAAATGTTAATTCACCAAATGTGGTCTTACCATTTTTAATATACCAATCCACTCTAACGAATGGGAAAGGTTTAGCAAGCATTTCGCTAATCTTAATAAGTTCTTTAAAGTTATCAGGAAGCTTGGCTTCAGTATATTCACCATAATCAGCATTTTGCAATTTAAGAAGATTTCCATTTTCGTCATAGAAGGCTTCTCTTTCTCTATTTGTTTCTGATTCTGAATCAACTGCAATATAAAGAAGTTTGAACTTACCATTAAAACAGAAGAATTTATAATCTTCTAAACTATCGCCAAGGTATTCTTCAATAATGATTTTTGGTTGAATCTTGCTGTAATGGATTTCGGCGTTAAATTTACCAAAATCTTCCTTCATCCATTTGTTGAGTTTTTTAACTGCTTTCTTAGTGTCTAATTTAGATTTATCAGTGCAGATAATGTTATAAGCACAGCCGTGGTTGCATTTAACAACAAACTTATCTGGAAGTTCATCCCAATTAATATCTTTAGCGTTATCATAAACACCAAGAAGTTTGTTCTCGTATTCTTGAAGATTGTTTTGTTCTAAATATTCACGAACTCTATATTTGTCAGAGCAAAGGATAGCTAATTCATTATTTGGCCATTCGTAGAGTTTTAGCCATTGGATCTTTTCATTAAATGTCTTTGGATCTTTTAGATTAAGTTTGTATTTCAATACAATTTTAAAATAAGTTTCAGACACTCTTTCATGTGAAAAACAATTGAAATAGGCTATTTGTAATTTTCTTCTTATTTTATAAATAATGCTTCTTTTCATTTGCTTTCACCAATAATTAATTTTAGGAATTTATCTCGATTATATCTATAAGTAAATTTTCCACCAGATTTACTCGCACCACTTCTAAGTGCTTGATAATCGACTTTTTGAGATAAGAAAGATACTAGTTTGTCTTTCATATCTTCTAAATTACCAAACTCATAAATGAGCGAGTCAACACCATTATTCAATAGTTCGTCTGATTGAGTAAAGTTAGAACTAAGAACTGGAGTTCCAGCGATTAAGGACTCAACAATACAACCAGGGGTTCCTTCACCTTCGCATCTAGTCGGGAAACACAATAAATCATATTGTTTCAAAGTATCAATTGTTTGTGTTGGGTTTAGTTCACCGCGATATCGAATTTTATCATTCAGCAAGCTTTTGAAAAGGGTTTTCTCTTCTTTGCTGAAATCTAAACCACCATAAATATCTAAAGAAAAATCAATTTTATTTTTATCATCAATGCTTTTTAAAACATGTATCAAATCAAAAATTCCTTTTCTTGTCATCACACGAGACAAATAAATGAGTTTATTAGAAGGTTTATTAAAAACATCATGATATTCATTTTGAACTCTAAAATTAGTCATTTGGTAGCAGTTGTCCAAATTGTAGAATCGAGAAAAAGTATTATTGATTAAAGTAGTTTCAGTTAAAATGACATCGATTTTTCTGAACTTTTTTAAATCGTTTTTATTTGGCTTTAGGCCATTAAAATTATTGTTGTAGAAGAAATCTCTTTTTTCTTCTTCTGTCATAGTTTTTAGATATTTATAAAGCGAAGATGTGCCAATTTGGGAAAATACAAAACGCTTGTTATATTTTTTATTTATTCGGTTGATATATGGAATTAACAGTCTTTCACCATTATCGGAAGTAATCAGCACAATAACATCACATCTTTTAATTTCTTTTTTAATTTGGGAAAAAATCGTAAGTATTCTTTTTAATGGTTGTTCTAACTCCACAAAATGCACATCAAAGCCTTCGGACTCTAATACATTTTTATAAGTCCTAACTTTTACTCTTTGGCCATCAAACACCGGTTTGCCAAATCCATTGTTACCAATTAAACATATTTTCTTCATATTATTTATCCTGTTTAATTTGTTTTGCTAATATTGCTTTGATGTATTCAACATGAGTTTCACAATTAAAATAATTGTATAAGTACAAAATGTATTTTTGATTCTTCTTAATATACTTTTTGATCATTCTATTTTTGAAGAGCCTTGAAGTGTCTAATCTGACATATAATTTGCCTTTATTGAATAGTCTATATAGGAAATCTAATCCGTATTGATCCACTAGCGCATCATAAAGTTTTTCTGCACTTGTATCTTTTAAGTCTTTTGAACATTTTTCAAAACCTTCAAGGATTGCTTTTGCCTCTTCTTCATTAGCAAATCTAACTACCTCTGGTTCTTTATGAACTGTAGGAATAAATGATGATACGCATTTTTTGCTTTCATCAAATTCTAATCTAATAATCATTCCAGTTTTGAAATGTTCATTATTGCTAAATGGGAAAACAAAATTCCCTTGTCCATAAATAATCTCGGCGTTGTTATATGCTTCTTTACAGCCCACGCAGTGTGAGTGTTGGCAAACAACAAAGTCCGCACCATTGTCTACGAATTTGCGGCAGTTCACTTGCTGCAAAGGAGTTGGATATTTGTAATATTCTTTTCCGCCATGAAAGAAAACAATTACAAAATCGGATTTATCTTTGAGATTTTTAATCTCATCCAAACATCTTTTTTCTTCAAGGACATTAACCTTGTTGTTGTATTGATGTTCAGAAACAAAATAGAAACCAATATTAATATTGTTAATAGTTTTAACTACTGAGTTTTCGCAAAGAAAGCAACCGGCATAATCAATATTGTTGTCTTTGAGTGTATTGATTGTATCTACTAAACCTTGTTCGCCAAAATCCATTACATGATTATTAGCTAATCCAACAAGATTAACCCCTAATTGTTTGAGAATTTCTATTTTGGAAGTTGGAACTTTTAATGATGGTCCATCTTTTAAAATCGCTTGTTCGTTTTCAGTGATAGCACATTCTAAATTAGCAATGCAAAAATCGTTTTCTTCTAAAGAAGGAACTTCTTGAACTGTTTTAGGGAACAAATCACCTAAGATTAAAATCTTTGTTTTCATTTAACTTCATTCCTCCTTTAACTAAATCTTAACTGAATAGAAATAATCGCAAACCGGTTTTCTCTTTCGACCAAAAAGAATGGCCGCGAGTATTAAGAACAACACCAATATTATTATATAAATCATAATTGCGGTTGTTCCAAACGGAGAGAACAGGTATGTGTTCTTGAAAAGTAAGAATATTACATGAGCGAGTGCATATGGAACAATTGCTGATAACACAAAATAGCAGCAATAAGTGAATGAATGGAAATATCTATTTTGAACAATATAAAAACCCGCAAAACCAATTAATACCAAAGCGCCAAGAAAAACGATATAGGAAAGAACATCGAGATTAATATTCGTGAAAGAAAGACCCTTTTTGTCATTTACATTAATTCTGAAATCCGAGGTTTTATAAGTATAATGAGATTTACTATATGCTGCTGTGGCATAATCGATAAAGAACTTATTCTCGTATTCATGTTCATTTAAGAAGAACGTTGCTTGTTTATTAAAACCCTCTGGATAATAACGGTATCCTAAAAGGAATTCGCCCATTACATTAGTGACAGCATCGTAGAAATAGTCTTCTTCGATATAGATATTGTCGATTGTCCATCTATATACTTCACCATTGAATTCAAGATCGACTGATTCATTAATTAAATCATCATAGGTATTGTATTCTTCTTTTGCGGCAATCAATTTGTCGGCTTGAGATTGAGATAAATATAAGAAAGAGAAGTCTTCTCTTTTCTTGTTCGCTGTTCCTTTATATAACAAATGGAGTGGATAAAACTCGTGACGGTATCCACCATAATATTTTGTTCCTTCTTTTTCAGGAGAATTACTAAATCCGATATTTGCATAGATGAACGAAAGGTTACCGGTCTCAATATCACTAAAGCAGATCTTATTTTCTTTATCAGCATTAACTGTTCCAGCAAAATTTGTGATTCTGCTTCCAAATGCACCATACAAAGATCTAAACTCGGTTGCCGTATCAGCTAATCCATATTTTTCATCTTGCTGTTCAACAATTAGCGGCAAATATTTAATGCCATCGTTGTTTTTAATTAATTCAGAATAATAAATGGCACTACTATAAACTTGAGTGGATGAGTTAGTGGCACCTGATGCAAGAAAAACTAAAGAAGCAGCAAATAAGAAGATGCAAATCTTGCCAACATTCTTGCCGAATGCATATGGTTTGCAAGCTTCAATAAATTTCTTAAATAGCTTCTTTAACTTTTTCATCATGGTTTAATTATAATTTACAAATTACGAAATATATATTTTGGTATAAAGTTTCGAAAACTTTAAATATCGTGAATAGTAGCCTTTCTCAATCGATTCATATAACTTGTTAAAACGTTTAATCTTTGGAAAATCATTATTCTCAAACATTCTTTTTGTTTCATAAAAAGCGGCGATTTGAGCATCTTCTGATAAAGTAGACATTCTCATGCAATTGCAAATTGTTTGTAGAGCAATACGATATCCATACTCTTCGTCGTTATTCAAAGAATAATGTTTTCTATTTTCAATTAGTTTTCTAGTGACATAAATAGTATCTACAGTTCTATTGTTGTTTTTCGAAATACTAGTAGAACCGGAATCGTTATACATATAGCAATAAATGCGTTTCTTACATTGATAAACTTCTTTAGCTAAAGGATAGATAACAAATGAATTTGCGGTATCTTCAAACCAGTATCCTTCAGGGAAGCAAACTTTCTCAAAGATTTTAGAAGAATAAATCTTGGCCCAAGAAAAACCATTCAAATCTCTATATAAGCATTTTTTAAGAGCACCATTGCCTTTTTCTTTATCTGAATTATTGGAATGATCAAACTCAATAATTTTAGAATCACATTGAATTGAATCCGCTAAAGAGATCGAGAATTGGAATGCATCCTTGCCGAGTAGATAATCATCAGCATCGATAAACATAATGTATCTAGCATTAATGTGTTTTAATCCTGAGTTTCTTGTTGATGCGGCTCCACTATTTTCTTTATGTAAAACTTCAATACTGATGTTTGTATTATTGTTTGAAACTAGGCTATCTAACATGTCTTTGGTGTTATCTGTTGAACCGTCATTAATAAAACGAACGCACACTTTAAATGATGTGTCTTGCATCAAAATAGATTCAGCACACTTTTCAATATATTTCTCAGCGTTGTAGCAAGGGATAATGACCAAGAGATCATATTCTGGCTTTTCCAAAATATTATTAGCGAAGCAATCTCCACCATTGTCAGGGCTTATTGTTTCCAACCTTAAACCATTGTCAGCGACATTTTTCCTTTTTGAAGAAATGCCGACAAGACAATTGAATAACCAAACTGGCATATGTCTAAAAACTGCTTTTAGAAAACGTTTCATCTTTTTGGTTCCTCAACGTGTTTTTTGGTTGGTAAAACAATCTTCTCACCCAAAATCAAATCCCACTTCTTTGGGAAGAATCTGGCGAATCCTGCATCAGAGAAGAAAGTAAGTTCAGAAAAATAGGTTTTTCCATCGCAACTATAAAAATCACATCTAAGGAATGGGAATCCTTTTGATAGTTTGGCTGCCATCTCTTTCATTTCTTCGAAATTTGCAGGTTTTGGCATGCGATCTTTTGGCTTGTTGTTTGGATAGCCTTGATTGAGTTTAATAAAGTTATATTCCATATCGATATAATCGATTGTTTCGTTCTTTTGTTTATCATTAATAATGATTTGGGCAATTACTGGTACGCCATCAAAGCAGAAGAATTTAAAAACAGGTAAACACTTATAGCCTGTATTGCTAAGTAATTCTTCACAGATAATTCTTGGCTTAATGTTTTTATATGGCCACTCATAGCAGTTATAGAAATAGTTTTTCTTTAAAGCATTATTAAAGACATCTCTATATTCTTCAGGTTTGAAAGAACTCTTATCTCTACAAATAACAATTGGACCAACGCCATGATTATTTTTGAGCACAAATGAATTTGGTAACTTGTCGAAATCAATTTCATCAAAAGATTTCCAGCTGCCGTATTCTATGGCTACATGTTCTTCACCAATCTGTTCGCTAACAATTCTTTTAACTGCGTGTTTATCAACTAGTTCAGTAAAAACAGGTTGTTGATTATATAGTTTTAACCATTGGAGTTTTTCATTAAATGTTTTTGGATCTTCTAAATTAAGTGGATATCCTAAATCGATTTTAAATTTCTTTTCGATATATTCTTTTACAGGCAAAACATCTTTTTGCTTATCTAGTTTTCTAAGCGCAAACCAAGATTTAATTTTCCAAGGATGTCTAATGTATGAAAGATATGTTCTAAGCGTTCGCTTCATTTTGTACAACCACCTTTCTACCTAAGTTAAAATCCAGTTTTTCTTTAGAAACCGCAAAGTAAATAAGCGCAAAGATAATGTATGTGCTCTTATCGTAATAGAAAACAGTCATGAAACCATTAACCATCATGATAATCACCATTGTTAACACAAAATACTTTTCATCGTTTTTCATCTTAATTGCATAGAGGAAAGGCATAATCAAAAGCATATAGAAGCCAATAAATCCAACTATGCCAAAGTCACATAAGACTTCAGAGAAGTTACCGTGTGTATATGTATTAACGCCTGAAGCTGCGGCAAAGCCACTATCACCATATCCGAAAAGGATTCTTCTAGAAGCAAGATAGACACCATATTGTTGCCAGACAATTCTTTCTAATGTTGAACCAGCAGAAAGACCATTTGTAAACATGGATAATGTGTCTTCGATTCTATATTTGATTGACGAGAAAATTGGGACGAAGTTGATTAAAACAATTAATAATGCAGCAGATCCAGCAAGGGCGATTAAAACTACCCACCACTTTTTCCTGAATCTAAAGAATATCAATGCAGCAACAGACAAAGCTGAAAGCACTAAGAATGTTCTGCTACCTGTTGTAAAACCAATAAAGAAGAAAACAATTAAAGGTATAACAAGGAGCCAGTACAACTTATTCTTATTAAATAAGATGAGATAAATTGTAATGATGATGGCAATAGCCATGTAGTTACCTACAGCATTTTGGTTTTCGAAAGGCGGGCCTAATCTAAATTGGTCATGAGTATATTGTCTATAATGTGCGATTTCGTATCTGAAATAGATAATAAATATAATCGAGAAAATAAAGAAAGCCGCAACCAGGATTAAGAATATGAGGTTTCTCTTTTCAATAACCAAAAGCGAAGCCAATAAAGTAAAGAATGTTCCGACCATTAAGAATATAGTTAAATATTCACGCCATCTTCTTGAATACAAAGCGGTACTTATAAATGCAGATATCAAGAAGAAGAGAATGATAAAGTTTCGTTTCTGTAAGAACAAATTTGTTGGATATAAAAGGAGGTATAAGAAAGCAAAAGCAATTAATAATGCCATAGATACATAGCAAATGACTGGCACTAATAAGCTAAAAACTAAAATAGAAAAAGTATAAGCAAACAAAAGGACACAGTTTGCCCAGAACAAAATGTTTTTAAGAATTTTATTATCTGCTACTTTGTTTCTAAGTTTAGTAAGCATTCTTGCTCCTTTCTTTGTTATTCACCTTTATACAAGTTCAAATATTGCTGCATGATTTCTTTTTTAGAAAAAGCAGCAAGATCGAACTTTGAATGTTCGCCGAGTGTCTTTTTATAATCTTCCAAAATTGATGACACCCATAAATCTAAATTGCTGAGTGGAAGATAAACACAACCACCAACATTATTCTCTTGAGGAATGGAGTCGCTGCAGAAACACCTTAATCCAACAGATTGTGCTTCAATTGGTACTATTCCAAATGACTCAATAACGGATGGGAAAATACAATAATTGCATTGTGCAAAAATATCTCTCAACTTAGCATCAAAACTATGAGTAAACACTGAAGAACTTAAGTGCTTTTCTTCAATCATTTTTAATAAATCATCATAGTATGTTGGATCGTCTGCGTTTGGAAAACCAACAAAGTGAAGTTGGCTTAATGGTTTTTCTTTTAATAATCTTTCAAATAGTTCCAATGTGAATTTTTGGTTTTTGTTAGAACTATAGCTACCAACTTGAACTAGTTTGATTGAATCTTCTTTGTTTAAAAGAGGAGAGAAGAATAATTCATCTTCGTTATAGCAGTTTCTAATTAGAACATTCTTTTTGAATCCTGGTAAATTGTTGTTCATATTACCAATCGAGTCAAAAATAGCATGCGTGGAATATTTCTTTGTTTTTGCAATTTCCTTTTTCTCAATCATCCTGATTAGAGGATTGCTTGATTCGTTATATCTAAAACATAGATGAGAAAATCTCTTTTCAATCTTTAACTCTTTAGCGGCTTGTAAAATATACCCAGATTCAAATCCTTTGAAGGAATGAACAACATCATATGGACCATTCTCTTTGAGAATCTTTTTAATTCTATTTTTGAGTTTCATCTTATCAAGGAGCTTCTTGATTTTGCCTTTTTTACCATAATTGGTTTTTACAAAGATGGCTTTGCCACCAAAAGATTCTATTTCATCAGCGTAGTAGGTATGATTTGAATCGAAATAAGCGACATCAAAAACATATCCTTCAGGTGAAAGATTCTTAATGATGCTCATGAATACATTTGGAACACCGCTCTTGGATAAGCCGTCAGCAGCAACAATTAATGCTTTTTTCATAAAATGCTAACCACCTTTCCAAAGATTCTTTCACAGTTTTTATCGTCACATATAGGATAGAATTTTTGGATTCTATCTTTATAGTTATCGTCTAAAGCAAATTTCTTATCGAATAAACGTTCGGCTTCTTCTAAACATTCATCACTATTAATGCATACTTTTCCAAATCCATCTTTGCGATAGTCAAAGTACCCTTTTTCGTAGTGATGAGAATAGTAGAATTCTTCATCGAATTGATAATAGATAGCAGGTTTATTCATATAAGCAAAATCAAAGAAAACGCTTGAGAAATCAGTTATTAATAAAGCGGATTCTTTTAATAATTGTTGGACATCATAATCAGCAAATTTTGCCACTACAATGTTCTTAAATCTTCCTTCAAACAAATGGACATACTTTTGAAACACTGCATGAATATAGAAAACTACATTGGTTTTTGTAGCTAATTCATTATCAAATTTAGCGAGTAAAGCGTCCCACTCTTTGAAATAGTCAGTTTCTTTAAATTCTTCATCAGAAAGACCGCCTAGTGGGATTCTAAATGTTGGCATAATCAAAACTTGGTTTTTAACTTCTTGGTTATGAAGATTATCAAATCTAGCAAGTCCACAATAAGCAACATCTTCTTCGTTAAAACCGAAGTTTGCTTTAATAAATTCATATTCAGGTTTTGCTCCAGCAATAATTAAATCTAAATGAGAATTCTCTTTGAAATAGTTCTTGTGAATGTTTTTGAAAATACCATGTTTTAAGCCAATATTCTTACCTTGTAAATGATGCTTTTGGAGATACATTCCGTAATACTTATTAGGCGCATATCCGTTCACTTGCGTAGATATTTTCGCTCTCGCGATCGCGAATAAGAAAATGTGTTTTAATGATCCTTGTTCAATAACATTTTTGAAGTCTTTAACGTTTTTATAATCACTACTCTTCTTGTGAATAGCATAATAGCATTTAATTTCGGGTTGATTGTTAGTCACATACTTAAAGAAATGATAGCCGTTATCTCTAGCATCATAGCCTCTTTCATTAATGAGCCAAATTCTCTTTTTATGGAGGAAGAGATTGCTGATTGGGAAAAGCAACCAGAAAAGAACTATATAAAATACATAGGCTATTCCGTGACAGATTTTTAGAACAAACCTTTTCATTTTATTTTGCCTCTCCCACCGCTTTCGCTTTTTGCTTTTTTGCTTCTCTCTTACTTTTTATGAAATCCATTAAAAGTCTGTAGTTAGGATTATTAGTTAATGTCGACCAAATGAAATAGATAATAATTCCAACTCCAACTTGTAATACCAAGACAGCGATCTTATTAGCGAATACGTTTTGTAATGCTAAAACAGCAACGCCCATAAAGAATGTGATTAACAGGTTTGGCAAGATATCCGCAATTTGTTCTCTAAATGAATAGTGATAATACTTTTTCAAAATAATCATATTGAGGATATAACCAATAACTGCTGCTGTAAGCATTGAAATAGCAACGTAAATAACACCGAACCACATAAAGGCAAATAATAGACCTAAATCCACAACCTTTTTAGTAATTTGGAGCACTGATAAAACGCCACTCTTTCCTGTTCCTTTTAGAACACTACCAGTTGTGGAATCAATGCATTTTAAAGCATAGAAAATACAGAACATTCTTAAATATGGAACACATGGTAACCACTTATCAGTAAGTAGCAATGAAATCATAGGTTCAGCGACAACCGCTAATCCCACCATCATTGGGAACACTAAATAAGAAGATATTGAAATTGATTTTCTAATTGTGTCTTTGACTTTATCTGGATCATCTTGTATCGATGAGAATGTAGGGAACAAAACAGCTAATAAGGAAGCCGTAATGTTTGTACCAATGATTTGAGGGAATGAATGCCCTCTATTGTAATAAGCCAAATCTTCTTTGGAATATTTTTTACCAATAATAAATTGTCTTAAATTATCGCAAACTGCTTCAGTCAAACTTGATAATAATAACTTCCATCCAAAAGAGAATAAGCTGCCCAATCTCTTGAAGCTGAATTCAAATCTTGGTTTCCATTTAACAGCAATGAATAAAATAACTGCATCAATAAAAGCATTTGTAACATATTGTGCAACAAGTGCCCAAACGCCAAATCCTTTATAAGCCATTGTGATGCCAACTACTGCAGCAGCAATTGTGCCACCTAATGTAGAAAAGAAATACTTTTTGAATTGCATATTCTTCGCAACATAGGCTTTTGAACAGTTCTTAATAGCGGAGAATACTAAAGTTAAAGATAAAACTCTAATAATCCAAACTAGTTCAGGTAGTTCATAGAAATTTGCTATAGGTTGAGCGGCAAAGAACATGCCTGCGTATAAGGCTAAAGCAATTAATATGTTGAAATAGAAAACAGTAGAATAATCTAAACTATCAGGATTCTTCTTCTGAATAAGTGCGCTACAGAAACCTGAATCCACAAATACATTTAAGATTGTGGTAATAACAGTAACTAAAGCAATAGTTCCATAAACAACTGGATCAAGTAATCTAGCGAGAATAATGGACACAACAAAAGTAACAATCTCGGCTCCAAAGCGTTCCAAGAGTTGCCAGATAAAACTAGTTGCTACTTTCTTTGTTGTTACCGCTGCCATAATTCACCTAAAACACAGTTTTCCAAAGTATTTTGATATCTCTACCTGCAGACATCTTTTTAATATCTTCAATATTCATAGCCATCTTTGTTGGCAAAACTTTATTGAGATATATTTCGTCAGCATTACCTTCTTCTAATACTTTTGCTTCATCATCACATGAGTATGATGCGGTAGATGTAATGCCTGGGCGCATTAAAAGTGTTGAGTACCATTCATCTTGATATTGATCCACAAATTGTTGAACCTCTGGTCTGGTTCCAATAAAGGACATTTGACCAGCAATGACGTTCAATAATTGAGGGAATTCATCTAAATGGGTTTTTCTTAAGAACTTACCAACTTTGGTAATTCTATTATCATTTTTATGAGTGATGTGTTGATTACCTTCACTATCTTTTCTCATAGTTCTAAATTTAACGATTTTGAATTTTTTCCCGTACCTGCCTACGCGCGTTTGACAAAAAAACATTCCGCCACGCGAGTCGCAGACAATGATAATTCCAATAATTAGGGAAGGAAGAAATAGAAGTATGAGCAAAAATAGCGATGCGAATAAATCAAACGCTCGTTTAATAAATCTGTAAAACCATCTACGCTTGAGTAAGTCATAAATAGGTTTTACAGCATCGTTATTTATAGGAGATGGTAATTTGTTCCAACTTCTCATTTATTCTCCTTAATGGTTTTATATGCTTGTTTAAAAGCACCTATAACTTGTTTAACATCTTCATCAGTTAAACATGTGTGAAGAGGTAATGTAACTTCGTTATGGTAAAAATCATAGGCATTTGGATAGTCTTTGATATCAAAGCCTAATTGTTTATATGCTGTAAACATTGCTAATGGTTTGTAATGAACATTACATGCAACACCTTGCTCCGCCATTAACTCAATGAATTTATTTCTTTGTTCAACAGTAAAACCATTCAATCTCACAATATATAAATGACATGAAGATTGTTTTTCTTTATTCAAATGGTCAAGTACTTGAACACCTAAACCTTTTAAACCGTTGTTATATCTATTAACAATTACTTTTCTTCTTTCTAAAAGTGAATCGTATCTATTCATTTGTGCTAAACCGATTGATGCTAAAACATCAGTCATGTTGCACTTATACCATGGACCAACAATATCGTATTCCCAGGCGCCCAATTTTGTTTTGGACAATGCATCTTTAGATTGTCCATGTAATGATAAGAGTTGTAATTGATGATAGAGTTCCGCACTATCAACACCAGGAATATCGTTCCATGTTAAGGCACCACCTTCAGCGGTTGTCATATTCTTAACTGCATGGAAACTGAAAGATGAAAAATCAGCAATAGAGCCAATCATCTTGCCTTTATATTGCGCGCCTAGTGCGTGCGCAGTATCAGAAAGAACAATCACTCTGCCGATGGCTCTTTGAATGTCGTTATTTGGTTTAAATAAATTCTTTTTAGAATTAACGATTTCAAAAATCTTGTCGTAGTCACAAGGAACACCGGCTAAATCGACTGGAATAATAACTTTAGTTCTTTCATTTATTAATTCAGCAACTTTGTTGTAATCCATCTCGAGATTGTCTTTTTGGATATCAACCATAACTGGTGTAGCGCCAACATGGCATATTACGCTGCATGACGCAGTGTAGGTGTATGCAGGCACAATAACTTCGTCACCAGGACCAACTCCTAAAAGTCTTAATGCCATTTCTGAACAGGCAGTCTGACTATTTAAACAAACGCAGTTCTTAACATTACAAAAATCAGCAATTGTTTTTTCCAATTGCTTTGTACGTGGTCCAGTTGTGATCCATCCAGATAAGATTGCTTCACTAGCCGCTTGAGCTTCTTCTTGCGTCATATCTGGAGGAGAAAATTTAATATATTTCATATCCTAGGACCTCTTATCTATTTCATATGATTTGATGAGTTTAGAAAGTAATTCTTTAACATCGCTTGTTGATTCAAGATTAAAAGCAGCTGATGCTTTTTTCACATCGTCTTCAAGGTTTGGATTAACTTCTTCTCTCTTTTCAATGTAAATCTTATTGTTCTTTGTCTTAGATTGTTTGCTGACATCGAGAAGTAATTCTTCGTATAATTTTTCGCCAGGTCTTAAACCGGTTTCAACGATATCAATATCAACATATGGAACAAGACCAGCTTGTCTAATGAGTTTCTCTGCTAAGTCGAGAATCTTGACTGGTTTGCCCATATCTAAAATGAAGATTTCACCACCATTAGCAAATAATCCACATTGAAGGATTAAACTAACTGCTTCTGGAATAGTCATAAAGTATCTAATGATTTCTTTGTCTGTAATTGTAACTGGACCACCTGCTTCAATTTGTTTCTTAAAGAGAGGTACAACACTACCATTGCTGCCTAAGACATTGCCAAATCTAACTGCGGCATATGCTGTACATTTTGATTCAGCAGCAAAGTATTGAATGATAGTTTCCGCAAAACGTTTTGTTGCACCCATAACGTTCGTTGGTCTAACAGCTTTATCTGTAGAAACCAAAATCATTTTCTTAGCTTTATACTTATTTGCCATTCTAGCGACATTGTATGTGCCAACAACATTTGTTCTAATAGCTTCTGCTGGACTATCTTCCATTAAAGGCACGTGCTTATATGCAGCTGCGTGATAAACGTAGTCAGGTTGATATTTCTTAAAGATTTGTTCAACTCTAACTTCATTATATGTAGAACCAATAAGTGTAATTAGTTCAATGTCCTTAATGCTTTCTTCTCTCATCTTACGAACAAGTTCCATTTGGATGTCGTAAGTTGAATTTTCATAAATATCAAAAAGGACCAAAGTCTTTGGATGTGTTTTGAAAATTTGTCTAACAAGTTCTGAACCAATAGAACCACCAGCACCAGTAACCAATACTGTTTTGCCGTTAAGCATGTTATTAATTTCAGAATTATCTAAAACGATTGGATCTCTGCAAAGCAAGTCATCCAAGTCGACATCAATAATTCTTCTATCGTTAGGGCCTTGCATTTCAGAGAGAAGAGGCATTCTCTTAACTCTTACATTACTTGCGGATAATAATGATAAGATTTCGTGTAATCTTTCTTCTTTGAGATTAGCAATAGCAATAATCACTTCTTCGACTTGGTAATAGTCAATAATTGTATTGATATTGTTGATAGGGCCTTTAACTGGAATACCAGAGAAGATGCCACCGATTTTATTTGGATCATCATCCACTATTACTACGACATGGTGTTTATTGTCTTTGTTATATTTGCATTCATCAACAGCAACTTTGCCAACTGTTCCTGCACCAATAACTAATGTTCTAATTGGTTTAGAGGAAACTCTGATTCTTTCAAAGAGCGTTAATAATCTAGGAGCCAATCTTTCAGCAACCATTAATATGGCAATCATTACAGTAGATATTGCCCAACTAACTAATAATTGCCATTGGAAGAACAAAAATTCATCAGGAACAAAAATAATTACTGGCAAACTCACTACAGATATTGCAAATGAGATGATAATAACTTTTAAAGCATCACCAATAGAGAAGTTTGCAGACAAGATGTTGTATACCTTGAACACAATGAACATGATGATGTGTAATAAAGCTAAGACACCAGCATACACAATAATTCCAATTAGTTGTGGTTGAGTGAATGAAGAAAAACCTAAAACACCAGAATATCTAAAAGTAAAAAGTCCGAAACCGAACGCTAAGATAGCATCCGCAAGAACATATAATAGTTTAATCCAAATTTTTCTTTTCATATTTGCAGTATTTAGATTATATCATCTAAAATCTATAAATAAAGCGAAAAGGATTTAAATAATTGGCGATAGAGATAAAAAAACTATTTTGACAACTGTTCAATCAAATCATGTGTGAACTTAGATAAAATACTTTTGTGCCATTCATTCTTATTCAAATGACTTAAATAAACAAGGTTCTTTGCTTCGTCGACATCATTAATAAAAGCATTGTTTTTGGCTAAACTCTCTAAATAATCTTTAGTGTAAATCTGTGTTAATTTCCTAATGTTTGTAATATGTTCAGAATGTTTTGAATACAGCTTTAATAATCTAAACTTATCAATTGAGTTCTCATAATACTTTTTCATAGGAATGAGTGAAGAAGAATTTTCGATTTTTAATGTTAAGTTTTTATTCAAATCGTATAAATCTGATAAATTACCATTTTGCGGAGGATCAAGTTTGAAAAAAACGTCATATCCAAATTCCTCTTCAAAAGGATAAATAACTCGTTCTCCCTCATCATATGTGTCAATCGGACCTTTAAGTCGATTACATAAACCACAAGAAGGCACCAAATTGTACATTGAAATACAAAGAAAAGGATATTTAGATTTAGGATAATAATGATCGTATTCCGGTCTTACGCTTTCATTTTTTAAAGTGAAAACATAAGCGCGATTACAGTAAGGGCACGTTTCGATGCCTGCTAATTCAAACCACTTTTTTCCTAAAACTGAAGAAGTAAACTTTTTATATAGTTTATTCATAGATGAGAGTTTGGTTTCTAGATCTGTGCCATATAATACTTTTATATCTGTAATAATTGATTTAAGATCGTTTCTTGAACCAATTAATAATTTTTTGAATTGGTCTTTCTTTTTATTGCCGCTGGTGTCATAAAAATAATAATAGATATCATCAAAATCAGTTGGATTATTTATGTGTTGGTTTTCCAAAAAATCAGATAATAATTTGGAGGTTTTTTTATAAAACTCGTTTTTATGTTGTTCTATGCCTGCTGTAGGAACAAGTATCATATTTTTTTCTCATCCTTTAGCGATTCAATAATTTTATCTATTTCTTCTTTTTTTCTGTTTAATACTTCAATGATATCTTTTATATCAGTTATTGAATTAACTGATGTGTTTTGATCTTCAACCACCATAAAAAGTTTTCTTTTAATAACTTTTTCGCCAATAATATTTATTTTGTTAATAATTTCATTCTTATTTTCAATCTTGTGTTTCGTTATATCTTCGTACAAATTATCGATAAAAGATTTAGCAAAATCGCCAATAAGTACATTGCCATTAAAATAGAAAGAGTCATTATACAAATCAAAAATATTTGAACCAAATGTTTGAATGTCGAGACGTTTTTGAACTTTTTTGGACAAATCATCATTTTTTGAAATATAGATTATATTGTTTGAAGGCACATCAGACAAGACTAAGGGAGAATGTGTTGTGAGTACAATTTGAACGTTTTTATTTGAAAAAAAAGTATTAATTAATTTTATAGAGTTGGATATTAATTTTCTTTGCCATTCTGGGTGAAGATGGATATCTACTTCATCCATCATAATTAGATAATTATTTCTTTCTTTTTTATCTATATTTTTAGAAAACAAATCGTATTTTGACAGGTAGTATAAATAGGTGAGGTGGCGCAAGTATGCAAGCTCTCCATCAGACTTTTGAAGGTCAAATACCAAATATTTTAACAAGAATGATTTTTCTTTGGTTTTAACAAGATGGTTTAGTATTTTTTTAAGGTGTTTTGCTTTAATAAAAAAAGTGTTTGTGTCATCTAAATCAAAGTTTAAAGATGACTCTTGCTTTTGATAGGATTCATAAAAAAGATCTATCTCTTTTAGAGCATTTGTAAAATATTTATACGCGTTTAAAGATTTATCTTTTCTTTCTTTTATTAATTCTTCGATAGGCTCTAGATGATTGATATCCCATTCGTAACACAAGCCGCCATCTCTAACAAATTGGGCATTTTGAAGTTCTTTATTTAGGTTCCACAATAATAAATGGCAAAGGCCCTTTTCTTTAGCAATTCTATTTGCTGATCCTTGATCAAACAAATCGCTTGCTCCATAAGATAACAATAAATTTGGAGCTGTTGAGAATGGATTATTTTCAGTCTTCTTTTTAATAAATATTTCGCCGAAGGATTTGATTCTGATTCCTACATTTGCATTTGTTATTTCAGGAACATTAAAATTTGAATAAAAAAGAACTGTTAAAAAATCTTCAAAAGAAAAATCATCATAATTTAATTGAAAACCAATTAACTCATAATATTTTGATTTTAGATACTGGTAATTTTGTATCTTCAATTGATGTGGTGTAATAGGCACAATGTTGTTGTGTTCTTTTTTCACTAATTCGCTTTTGGTTTTAGATTCAATTGACAAATAGGCATAGGTAAAATCGCGAGAAAAAACATTAGATTTTGATGGTTCGCAAACCATGTTGCCAAAATCTTCTGAAGTAAAAAGTATACTTTTATTTGTAAAATTATACACGTTGAGTTTTTGATTATAAAAGCAAATAGCGATGAACTCTCTATTTTTATTAACTTCTTTAATTTTTTTGCAAGCCTCAATATCGTTTTTAGAAAATGAAATTGAGTAATGCTGTAAAAAATCTGGTAAATTGAGCAAATACTTCAAAAGTGTTGTCTTACCAACACCATTATTACCGACAATTGCAGTTAAATTAGCGATTGCTCCGTTTTTAGAATCAAATACATTGATTGAATTTTCTAATCTTTTACATACAAGAGATTTGTCATCATCATTATATTCAAAATTAAATAATGGAGAAAAATTAAAACCTTGTTTTTCAAAACAATCGTATTTAGTTTTTCTTATCCACAAATATAATATTTGGTTTTTCAATTGTTCCATAAATTCTCCAAGAAAGCCGCAAAAAATCGTCCCCTTAGCGAATTTTTACTATCTTAAATATTATGAGATGTATTCTATAAAAAATCTATGAATAAAAGAAAATCCCCATTGTTGTTTACTCAATGAGGATATATTTACTACTTTTGGTGCGCCTAGCAGGAATCGAACCTGTACGGGTTTCCCCACTAGATCCTAAGTCTAGCGCGTCTGCCAGTTCCGCCATAGGCGCATCACTATTATTTAATAATAATTATTTATATCGTGCAAGTT
>JAEEGH010009640.1_pt1 | contig 22468 bp, 15 predicted proteins | sample 9134181 | NCBI WGS metagenome assembly JAEEGH01 (sample SAMN16246544, study PRJNA631951) | gut metagenome | biome: gut microbiome; feature: rumen; material: DP-attached | host: Bos | place: Iran: Karaj | collected 2018-10
CGGGCTATATGCTGCGTAGAATGAAAAAGACTGATTTCGACTATGAAATTTTTTCCAGAGTTATCGATCTCGGCAATGATCTCAATGAGAAGGAGTGCGATGAAAATAAGTTCGGCAGACTGATCATGTATGCGATAGACGGTGATCGGGAGGAACTTAATCCTCCTGAATATCTGAAGAAGCTTCTGGATGCCGGAGCGGACTGGTCGGTTACCGACAGCCGCGGAAAAAACGCTGTCATAAAGGCGGTGGAATACAATTCCCTTGATCATCTGAAACTGCTCAGGGAAAAAGGTGCGGATCTCAATGTTGCGACCCCTGACGGTTATACCGTACTGTTCAAGGCTGTCAGCAACCGGAAGATCAGTGATGAGCTGGTTGAATATCTGGTAAAGAACGGTGCTGATGTCAATGCAGTTTCCGAAAAACACGACAATGTCACCCCGCTGATTACTGCGGTGCGTGAGCGCCGCCCGCAGGCGGTCTCGATCCTGCTTGGCGCCGGTGCACATCCTGATGCGGTAAACTCCAAGGGCAGAACCGCCCTGTCCTTTGCTGTAGGAAACCGGGACGAGAAGGCCAATCTTGAGATGGCGGAGGCTCTGCTCAAGGCCGGTGCTGATCCTAACCGGGAGGATCTGGAACATTATTCCGCGGTGAAATATGCTCTTGACGGCAGAAGACTATCGCTGATCAAACTGCTGGCGGATCATGGCGGAAATATTAAGGCGGCCCTGCAGCTCAAAGTGGGAAGAAGCGGTAAAGAGACGACTATTTATGAAAATATAATGAGCAGCAGTGATAAAAATCTCGCTTCGCTCAGGGAATATCTGAAATCGATTATGGACAATGGCAGTTAAGTGTCGGCAGACGCCTGACTGTGTGAAAAAGTTTAAAAGAGAGAGCAATTATGAAAAATAATAATAAATTAAAACTGAAACTTCTGAATGTTCTGACTATTTCAGGGCTGATGTTTCTATCTGGGATCTGTTCCGCCGGTACGGTCTATCAGGTGGAGGCTTCGGGAAAAAATGATGAGGCGGCCCTCGGCAATCTTAAAATGACCGCTCTGAGAAAAAGTCTGCAGACTATAATTCCGGCCGAGGAAATCAAGAAAAACGCCGGAGCACTGAGAACCGGTGTGTTTACCAGGGTGGATGATTTTACCAAACCGGGGGAGGATCTTGTCTACAGCAAGGAAAACAACAAAAGTAAGGTACAGGGCAGTGTGGATGTCAATGAGGAGGCACTGAGAAATGCGGTTGCCCAGATCCCTGCCCTCAAGGATCAGATTATTGCCGCTCCTGCTGTAGCTGATGTTCCTTCACCTGCAACACCTGAACCTGCTGATACACCGGTAACAGCCGATAACAATATTCCTTCTCCGGATACACCGGTAACAGCCGATAACAATATTCCTTCTCCGGATACACCGGTAACAGCCGATAACAATGTTCCTTCTCCGGATACACCGGTAACAGCTGATACCACTGTTCCTTCAACACCTGCTGCAACCGAAATTCCTGCAATCACAGATACTCCTGAGCCGGTACCTGTTGATATTGCTGCTCCAACCAATCCTTGGATTTCCACCGGTGCGATGACGACACCTGACGCTGCAGCCGGTACACCTCAGTCTGCAGAACCGCAGACCGCAGCACCATCCTCCGGTACAGCTATGAGTGCCAATGACTTTATTCAGCTGATTTATGAAAACAAGAGTGAAGAGATTGTAGCTGCTTTGAAAAACGGAATGGATCCGAACTGCCGCCGGACCGATGAAAACGGAAAACCGATAGGTGACTATGCACTTAATGAATACATCAACAATAACGGTTTTTCTGATGAAAAAACACTTTTTGCATTTCTTGATGCTGGTGCCGATATTCTCAAGGCTGATGACGACGGTGAACATTCTCTGCTGAGAAATCTCTTTGTGAAGGTAGAACTTATTCCGCGGTTCCTTCCATATATCAAAGGCTCACTCAAGGATCTCAGGATCGGCAACAATTCTGTTGCCGGTTATATGTTCAACCGGGCCTCGGATAAAATCGCTGTTGCCGACTATAAAAAGATTTTTGAACTTGGCGGTGATCCGAACAGTATGGAGGGCGGTGACAGATTTTCCGAACCTCTGATCAATATGACTGTGGTAAAGGATAACGAACAGCTTTATCCGGTGGACTATATGAAACTGCTTATTGATTCAGGTGCCGATGTAAACAAACTGAACTACAAGAATGAAAATGTTGCGTTCACCGCCACCGAGGCCAATGCGCTGGAACATCTTGCGCTGCTGGTTTCCAAAGGGGTGAATCTCAATGCCGTCAACAGCAGTCAGAAGTCCCTGCTGCTGGAAAATGCCGGCAAGAAAAAGGTTAAGGCCGAGACAATTGATTTTCTGATCAAGAACGGTGCCGACGTCAACTATGTATCTGAAAAACATGAAAAGTCTACCCCTCTGATGGTTGCTGTTCAGTCCGGTCGTGCCGATATTGCAGAACTGCTGCTCAAGGCCGGTGCCGATGCCAATGCCAAGGACGAATCCGGTACTGTGGTACTAGCCTATGCACTGGAGCAGGAGGACGAGGACAGTGACAACATTCTCAAGCTTGCCACGATACTGATAAATGCCGGGGCGGATCCGAACAGAGCATGTGCCGAAAATGTAACGCCGCTGCTGCTTGCCATTGTTGAGAACAATCTTGCAGTTACCAGGCTGATGGTTGAACACGGCGGAGATCTCAAGGCTGCACTGCAGTTCAAGGGCGATGAAGGCAAAACCCTTCAGGAGTATGTTGATTCAGATGCTGAAGAACTGACTCAGGAAATGAAAAACTATCTTAAAACAGCTTCCGGAAACTAGCCGGAGCGCTCAGACGGAATATACCGTTCCGTCTGTTTCTTAATTCAGCCGCGGAGGAGCACAATTTGAAAAAATTCAATTCTGTTTTATTCTTATTTTTTCCTCTTTTCCTTAATTGCGCGGCTGATGCCGCCGAGGAAAAGGAATATACCTACGAGGATTTCAAATACAGTGTCTGCGTGGGCAGAGGCGACTATTCAGATCAGCTAAAGGAAAAAATTCTTGCCAAAATCAATTCCGGGATCAGACTTGATGATCAGTGTTTCAAGGAAAATATGTTTGCCACCATTGTCAGACGTACCCGTTCTCCTGAATTCATAAGTGCCCTGCTTAAAGCCGGGGCAAATCCGGATCTGGCCGGTGCCGACGGCGTTACCGCAAGAATGGTTGCGGTATCCTCCAAAGAGCTCAAACAGGTTGAACCGCTGCTTACCGGTAATATTGATTTCGGTGCCAGACTTCCAGGCGGGGATACCCTGCTTCTGAGTGCCTTTGACAATAAAGATCAGAGTATGGGGCAGAAAATTCTGCAGCAGAACATACCTGCAGATGTTGTCAACGCAAAGGGAATTGACGGTCTGACTCTGCTCGGAAGAATAGTCACCGGCCAGATCCGTTTTGATGAAAAAACGGTAAGAAGACTTGCCGAACTGGGTGCGGATTTCAATCAGCTTACACCGGACGGACTTACACTGCTGCAGAAGGCCTTTTTTGACAAAAAAAGGACTGGACTGTCGGGAAATCAGGATTTGATCAAACTCATGCTGGAACTCGGTGCCGACGTCAACTTAAAAAACCGGTACGGAGAGACGGCTCTTCATGTCATGACTCATTACGGGATCAATGACAGAATATTCGATATGGTTATTGATAGAAAACCGGACCTGGAACAGACCGATGCTGAAGGTAATACTGTGCTGCTTGCTCTGTATGTCAATATGCCTGGTTCGGGCGAGGACAACCGCGACCGGATCCTCGGTAAACTCATAGCTGCCGGAGCCAATGTCAATGCTGTCAACCGGGACGGGGTATCGGTGCTGGCCGCTTCACTTATTGCCGGTGCGGCAGTGAGGGGAAGACACCGTGCCGTAGCCGATCTGATCGCTGCCGGAGCATCCGCATCCACCGGATTTCCGAACGGTCACTCCATACTCTATTATGCTGCAATTTCAAAAAACGATTCGGATGCAGAAAAGGCTGTTCTGGCATCCGGTGCTGATGTCAATGCACGGGATCCGCAGACAGGCATGACACCGCTGATGCTGGCGATCCTGTCGGAGAACCGCAGTTTTGCGGAAAAACTCATTGATGCCGGGGCGGATGTAAATTTTACCGACAATGATGGCAGGACTGCGCTTATGGCTGCAGTATTCCACTGCCACAGTACCAGTCTGATCAGAAAACTGCTACGGGCCGGAGCGGATCGCAATGTTGCCGATGCACAGGGCAGAAAGGCGTCGGATTATCTCGAAGATGCATTCTGCGCCATTGATCCGAGACGTGCAGGCGAACTTGATACAATAAGGAAAACACTTGAGGAGAACAGCAAATGAGTAAACTGAAACCGTATATTCACAGATGTCTGTGTTCAATGATCCTTGCCGCATTCTCTTCATGTGCCGTAGCTCAGGTTGTTTCCGTCGAGGCGAAGGGTAAGGATGAAAAGGTTGCCAGAACCAATGCCTGTGTTGCTGCCGCCAGACAGATGATGATCCAGATGACCGAGGACAGTTTTGTCAAAAGTCACGGAAAACAGATCCGCAGTGAAATTATTTCCAAAGCCGATTCATTTGTTATGTCTGTTAAGATTACGGAACAGAAGCAGAACGGCAAAACATTGGTTATCCGGGCGGATGTTGATGTCGACCGGACCGTGCTTGCCGGCGCACTGAGCGCCATGGGGGCCACCATCGTAAAATCCTATGCTGATGTTCTTGAGGAAAGAAGGAAGAATGAAACCGAAGGACTTAAAACCATCTTCGGGCATGATGTGGCTCTTCAGACTGCAGCTGTACCGCTCAAGCCGGTTAACGGGATCAGACCGGTTACCGATGAGACGGTTCCGGGAGCGGAATTGAGCAACGACGGTAGAAAGGTCTACGAGCCGGGAGAGCTATTCAGTGTGTTCTACACCGTTCCCCGATATCATGAGGCCACCCGCAGAAACAACCGCACCTATTATACGGTGGTTTCATCCGATGTACCTGTTGATTATGAGGAATCCCGCAGCAACAGTATCACCAATAGTGAAATCAGAATGGATCGGTGGGACGGGGTTTTTCGCATAATGGCGCCATCCCGTAACGGTGCCTATGAGATCAGAATGTATTCTTCATCCAAGGACAGTAATGAACTGCTTGCCAGAATGGGTTTTTCAGTAAAGGCAACCAGACTTCCTGAAATATCACTGGTCCGCGACACTTTCATGCCGGGTGAACTGGTTTCGGTAACCGTCAATGATCTTGATTCCTGGGAAAACGGATTTCTAGCACTCGCTCCAGCCTCCGGCAGTGATAAGGCCTATCGCAGTGCAGGTGTTATCAAGTCATCCAACAGTCTGCGTGAACTGGATCTTCCGGTGGTAAATTTTGATGCCCCGGCTGAACCGGGTGAGTATTCCATCCTGTTCTATGATCGATGCAGTGACTGCAACGGCAGTGAAAACAACGACAAAACCCAGCCTGCGCTGGTGAAGGTTAATTTCAAAGTTGAAAAGCCGGCTCCGCAAATCAGCACTACCTTTCTGCAGCTTCCGGCAGAGATTACCTCCGGCGGCAGAATGGGCTATATTGTAGGCTGCGGTGAGGACTGGGCTGAAAATGCCTTTGATGTCAGAGTATACCGCAAAGGTCTCGAAAAAGAGATTTACAGTGACTGGGGTAAGTGCGGAGACGGACATTTTGTAACTAAAAATACCCGTGAACTTTATGAAACCGGCGATTATGAAATGGTTCTGCTTCAGGGTAAGGATGAGGCTCAGAAGAAAATATCCCGTGAGTTCAGGGTTGTTGCCCCAGCTGCCGACAGCAGACGGACCGCGTCGATTGAAATTGCATCAAACGAGGCTGAGCAGAACAGCAGTTTCATGATTTCCGGTTCAACTATGGTGAACTGGCCTGATGACTCATTTATCGCCCTGGTTCCGAAAAATCATCCTAAAGATGTTAAATCGGTGCTGGAGTACATCGGCGACAAAAAACTTAACGTCGGTCACCGCAGAAATTTCAGAATGGGATTTTCGGTTACTGAAAATTCAGGTGACTATGAACTGAGGCTGTACAATACCGCACGGGAGGACGGCTCGATCCAGGCTGCCGCTGCGCTTCATATAATGACAGACGATGAGATGAAGCGCCACTCCGAGCAGATCAGGAAGAATATTGAAAACTATTTCAATGAGCCTGATCGGGATGAACTTAAGTTCCAGGAGAACCTGATCCGAAATTTCCATATTCCTAAGCCTCCGAAACAGGGTGGCCTGACTGCCAGACCGGTGGTAAAAATATATGAGGGTGAAAGGGAACCTGAACTTGAAATGACCAGGGTTGCAATGAGTGCCACCGACTGCGACAAGTATATAGACGAAGAGATCCGTGATATGTCCAGAATTGATATTACACTCGGTCGTGAAGGCAATTTTGAAGGTGAACTTAAAAATTTCGGCAAGACGCTGCTTCTTAAATTTCCTTTTGCTGATGGTTCAAAAATGAAAAAACTCCAGGAGGTTGTGGATGAGGTATCTGATGTATACGGCAATACGGTAGCCGGTCTGGATCAGCTTTCCGAAGCTGATTACACGGGAGCTCTCAAAACCGGACTGCTGATGATGCTCAAGGGTGCAATGAATCACTGCAGTGACGAGCAGTGCCTGCAGAAACTCATTACCGCAAATTCCTCTTCTTTGAAGGATCGCATGGCGCGAATGTCAGACAAGGCATTTGAAAATACCTATAAAACGCTTGATCAGGCTCTCGGCAAGGGGGCAAAAGGTAAACAGTTCCTCAAGGAACTGTCAGACTACCGCAAGGCAATCGCAGCTGATGCCAAGAAGATGAGCGACAACAAGGATAATCTATCCAATACCTTGGACGTTATCGAGGACGTTTCAACTCTGACCGGTACCATTGCCGGAGGCAATTATACGGATAAGGAGGCTTATGCCAATGCCGCCCTTTCGATTATAGCCCTTAAGTTTCCGATCTCCGTGGCTTCGGTTAAACTTTCCTATCAGGCCTATCTTTCCTCCCGTGATTTTGCCAGGGATGTTTCCGTGATCAGAATGTACGGTAAATGGAAGAAAGTCGGGGGTGACTCCAGGGGCTCACTCGGATATGAGGATTTTGCCAGGATCTGGAAGGAGGACTGGAAACTTCACAAGGACAGTGTTATGCAGCAGGCCAAAAAGGCTATGATCGCCACCATGGGGAATGAACTTACCAAAAGGGCATTCACCAAGGCGAACCGCAATAGGGCCAGAAAGTATATGGATATTCTGCAGAAAGACGGCTATGAGGCGGCTCAGGAATATATAATCAATTCGGATCTCATTTCCGAAGATGAGGTGTATGATTTTCTGGAGGCGCAGTTTACCGAGTGGGAAAAGGCTGAAAATATGAATTCAGAGTTTGCCAGGGATGCAAAATCTGTCAAAGAGCAGTTCAAGCGGATGCGCAATTCTTCAGGAAGTGACTGCAGAACCAATTTCTATGCCTGGTATCAGGGACAGGTTGATGAACGCAATAAGAAACTCGGCTGGGGTACCAGAATGGATAACTATCTGTGGGGAAATGTATCGTCCCTGTGGAACAAGGGATGTCCGCGGGAGGTTGATGCGTTTATGGCCTACTACAAAACCATCAAGGAAATTGAAAGAGAGCTGAAAAGCTGGAACCGCGGCGGTGGCAAATGTAGCAACAAATATGTCCGCGATGATGCTGAGCAGATGCTGTGCAAACTGGTGGTTGACGAGGAGGATTATCTCAAGGATGTTGCCAACCGTGCCTGTGAATGCGGATGGAAGGCTCTATACTATGACAATGAGATCAAGATTGGCAGTGAACTTGAACAGTACCGTAGGGAGGCTGAAGTGATTAATGTGATGACTGCGATCGGCAATGACAGCGTTCTGCACTGTCTTTGTGAATACGGCAGAGTTTCCCACGGCCATGCAAGTTCCACTGTAGGGATCTCGTTCAGTCCCGGTGCAACCGGAATGGCTCCTGGCGGCGTATGCGGAAAAAATCAGCGCGGCGGATGTTTTGCCAGCGGATGGAGCTGCTGGCACTATACCATGCCTACCGACAGCAGGGGGCTTGAACAGTGCAAGTACAGAGAGGCTTTGAAAAATGCCAAGGATCAGGAAGCTGTCGAATCGGCTGTTGAAGAAGCAAGAAGATGCAACGCTAATTATGATTACATACTGCTGAAAGCGAAGGAGGCTAAAGAGGAAAAACGCCGCAGAGAAAATGAAATCAACAGCAGAATTTAAAACAGAACTGCCGGTGTAGAGCAGTGAGGAGAATGGTAATCCGCCGGTGAATGCATCAGGCGGTTTATTTTTGGCTTTTTTCTGAGGTTGAGGCTAGCACAAAAAGATTTTCTTAAATGTCAAATCTCTCAGAAAAGAATTGAATTGTTTTTGATCAGCTGTGTTGGCACAGTTCAATAAAGTTCTTGAATATATCCAGTCCGTTTTCTGTCAGTATAGCTTCGGGGTGGAACTGTACACCGTAGATTTCTTTATTCCTGATCTTAAGAGCCATCGGGATTTGATCTGAAGTCTGAGCTGTGATTTCAATCTGTTCCGGTGCATTTGCAATCATCAGGGAGTGATACCTGGTGGCGCTGAATCCCTGTTCAAATCCCCGGAAAAGTTTAAAATTCGGATCAAAAAATATTTCAGAATTTTTCCCGTGGCACGGCTTCGGTGCCCGTACTATATCCGCACCGAAGTAGCTGGCTATACACTGCATGCCGAGGCATATGCCGAATATTGGAAGTCTATCCTGATAGTAATCTATTACATCCATGCTGACACCGGAGTTTACCGGGGAACCCCATCCCGGTGAAATAATGATTTGTTTGAATTTGAGTGCGGCTATTTCATTCAGTGTCAATTCATCATTTTTGATGACTCTGGGCTGGACTCCGAGAATTTTGAGATACTGGACGATGTTGTAGGTAAATGAATCATAGTTGTCGATTAAAAGCACAGTTCCACCTCGAATATTCCTCTGATCGAATTCATGCAGTATACGCAGTCGGCATTTGCAAGATCTTCCGGATACAGAATTTTCTCCTTTAGGAGCCCCTGTTGCAAAAGTTTCTGCCTCATTACGCCGTTGAGCAGACCGCAGGACAGCGGTGGAGTGTATAAATGATCTCCGATCCTGACAGCTACATTGGTAAATGTTCCTTCTGTTATTTCGTTTTTCTCGTTGGTCCTGATTTCTTCAAAGAAATCGTGAGGATATGGACTTCTGACCGTGGTTTTGTGGTAGAGGAATGGATTGGCAGAGTCGACCTTTCCTTTGATCCTGACCTTAGGTCTGTCTGCAGGAGCCGGGATCATCCGTGTGGTAACCTGGTAGTGACCGTCTTTGAACAACTCGATACGGGACACGATATTTTCAGGAAATTCAAAGGAATCCAGTTCGCTGTTCCATTTGAAATTAAGCGCATCTGCAGATTTTTTCAGTCTGGCAAGGTGCAACTCCCGATCTCCCGAACCGGTTTCGATCAGAGAAAAATCTGATTCCAAGAAGCGGGCCTTGGAGATAGTTTCAGTCCACTCATCTTCAGCAGTTGAATCAAAAGTAATCGCACCGCCGGCAAAGTATTTAAAGTCGTGTTCGTCACTGTGTTTCTGGAGTATTCTGATTGGAACGGAGAATTCAGTTCTGTCTCTGTGTATAAAGGCAATAGCTCCGCAGTATACCTCCCGATCATAGGGTTCTGTTTCTTCAATTACACGCATGGTTGATAATTTTGGAGCACCTGTAATGGAACCGCACGGATAGAGTGCACGGATAACATCGTACAGTGAAATGTCATCTCTCAGTTCTGCTGATATTTCTGAAGTCATCTGAAAAACTGTCGGGTGTTCTTCAATTTGAAAGAGTCTGTCAGCTTTGACACTGCCGTCGCGGGCGATGATCCCGAGATCGTTGCGGATTAGATCTACGATCATCAGGTTTTCCGCCCTGTTTTTGCTGTCATTTACCAGGAATTCTCTGTTGGTCTGATCTTCATCCGGATTGTTCCCTCTGCGGATGGTCCCCTTCATCGGTCTGGTGGTAATTTTGCTGCCCTCGATTCTGAAAAACAGTTCAGGAGAGAATGACATGATGGTTTCGTGACTGTTGTTTATAAAAGCGTTGTAGGGTGTTTTCTGACGTGGTAGCAGATATCTGTACAGTTCAATTCCGGTAATATTTGATTTCAGTACTGACGGATAGGTGTAGTTGACTTCATAGGTGATTCCGTTAAGGATCCGCTCTTTTATATATTTGATTCTGCGGATGTATTCGTCTTTGGTTATTTGCGGAATGAGATATGTACCAGCCGGTTCGGATCTGTGGTTTTCCCCGGTATAACAGTCGGCAGTAATATCACTTAGTTTTGTATAATTTTTATAGGCTTCGAAATATACCAGCGGTGCCCCTTTTTGATTGATTTTGTTCAGGTTGTATCTCATGTACCCGAGTAGAAAAAATCCGCTGTCTCGTAGTTTTTCAACCCGATCTATACCTTCTTTAACTTTTTCCGGATCAAAAATTTCAATGATTTCTGCTGGATTTTCAAAATATTTGTCTGTGTATATCTGCATGGTTATTCACCGTATGATTTTCTGCCGGTCATTGTACATCACAAGCTGAATCATAGACAACATTCGAAACTTGTGTATTTTTTTTGTATTACTTTCATATGGTGTTTTAGGAGAGATATTCATTGAAGTTTCATTGAAGTTTCATTGAAGTTTCATTGAAGTTTCATTGAAGTTATTGATGTTTCGTTAAAATTTCATTGAAGTTTCATTGAAGTTTCATTGAAGTTTCATTGAAGTTTCATTGAAGTTTTATTGAAGTTTCATTGAAGTTTTATTGAAGTTTTATTGAAGTTTTATTGAAGTTTCATTGAAGTTTTATTGAAGTTTCATTGAAGTTTCATTGAAGTTTTATTGAAGTTTTATTGAAGTTTTATTGAAGTACAATTAGAATTGGTTTGAGATAGATCCAAATAGAGAGGGTATTGATGAATCTTGAAGAACTTGTTCCTGGAGTATATCTAGAAAACGGAAAGATTGAATGTAAAAGTCTTTTGAATCGTGACGATGTGATAGGATGGTTGAAAACAATTGCCGGATTTGCTAATGCTGAAGGTGGTGAGTTCTTTATTGGTGTTGAAGATAAAACTAATAAAGTTATCGGATTTGACAGAAAAAACGCCGACAATGAACGCAATTATTTTAACAATCAACTCAATGAACATATTTCGCCAAGACCTCATATTGAAATTTCTTTTTTGCCATATTTTGTAAGAGAAAATGAGCGCTATGTCATCAAGATCACTGTACATGAATCTGAGGTGAAACCTGTAATTTTAAAATACAAAGGTGTTCCATCCATCTTTATCAGAAGAGATGGATTTACAGGTGGAGCTACATATGAAGAAATAATTGACATGAGCATAAAAAGCAAGAATACACAGTTTGATGTTCTACTGTCTGACATAAAATATGAATCTGCCAAGTTTACAAAACTGAGAGCGTTTTATAAAGCTCATAATGAGGGTAGAGAATTAAGTGATAAAGCTTTGTATTCTATGGGATTTGTAAATGAGGATGGATTACTGCTGAATGGTGCAGTTCTTTTTCAAGATGATTATAATGGAGGAAAAACTCTAATACAATGTTCTGTTTTTTCGGGAATTAACAGAGGTTCACAGAGAATTGTAACGATTAATCGATTTAGTGGAAATATTTTGGATTCAATTCAATTTGTAATGGATTTCGTCAATCAGCGGATGAATCATTCCATGGTCAAAAAAGATAATCAACGAATTAATATTGATGCATTTCCTCAACGAGCTCTTTTTGAAGCGGTGGTAAATGCCATTGTACATCGTGATTATTTTATTGACGGTACTCAGATACAGGTTGATATGTTTAGAGACAGACTGGAAATATCTTCTCCCGGAAGTTTTTATCGTGGGGAAAAAATAGAAAAGACATATGAATTATCCAAAATTATTTCTAAGAGAAGAAATGAACTTATTTCCAATGTTTTGGTTGCATGCAATGTCATGGAGGCAGCTGGAACAGGGTTTGACAAAATTGCAGAGGAATATTCTAATTCTGATGAGAATCATAAACCTTACATATATTCAACTTCTGATCATTTTTGTCTTGTTTTGCCAGATCTTACGAATGATGTAGGGATTGTTGACGGTATAAATCCTTCGGTAGAGTATGTCCCTATTGCTAATGGGACGAAGTTTGATGAACAGGTTCTTTCGTACTGCTTTTACAGTTTTCACAGTGCGTCTGAGATTGCACAACATATAGGAGTAAGCGACTCATCGTTTTTCAGACATAAGGTTTTGGACAATCTGGTAGCTAGTGGATATCTTCATCGAACAAAAAAATCTAGAACTAATTACTATATGACTAACCGGGAAGAGGTTAAACTGCGGGAGTGAAACGTTTAATTCAAGTGTAGTATGCGGTTTTGTTATTAAAATATACGTTGTTTCCTCTTTTGGTTTAGTATGACAATCCCTATAACCATTGTTAAAATTGACGAACAGCCTAGCCTGCTTTTTTTATATTTTCCGGAGTAACACCGATGTCAGAAGAATTTAAATTTAAGACGCTTTTTGATTATCCTAAATATCGCAAGGATTATGATCGGAGCGTTCCTTTTCTTCCAATGAGCAGAAAGGAGATGGATCAGCTCGGCTGGGATTCGTGTGATATTATTCTGGTGACCGGTGATGCCTATGTGGATCATCCGAGTTTTGCAATGGCTATTCTGGGGCGTTTCCTTGAACATTACGGATACCGTGTCGGCATTATCTCCCAGCCTGACTGGAGATCTCGGGATGATTTTATGAAACTCGGCAGACCTAATCTGTATTTCGGTGTATCCTCCGGAAATATGGATTCGATGGTAAACCGCTATACTGCAGATCGAAAATTACGCCATGATGATGCCTATACTCCAGGAAACGTGTTCGGAAAACGTCCTGACCGAGCCACCACTGTATATACACAGAGGTGCCGCGAATCCTATCATGATGTACCGATTGTAATCGGTGGAATTGAAGCTTCACTGCGACGCGTGGCTCATTACGATTACTGGTCGGAGACCATCAAGAGATCGATAATTTTTGATGCCAAGGCGGATCTGGTTCTTTACGGCATGGGGGAGCGTTCTGTACTGGATATAGCCCACCGTCTTGCCACGGGGGAAAAAATTTCCGATATCAGAGATTTACGCGGTTCCGGTTTTATTGTTAAGGAACCTCTTCCCGGGTGGAAGGGAATCGACGCGCGCAACCCAGAACGAAACATTCCAATTAAACCTTATCCCAACCCTTACGAGTGCAGCTGTGAGACTTCCGAACTGCATCCCGGTCCCGAACAGAAAGTCGAAAAAAGAGAACTTGATTTTTCTGAACGTAAGCTGATCCCGAAAAAGGAATATGTCCTGATGCCTTCGTGGGAGGATATTAAAAACTCCAAAATTGCCTATGCGCAGGCTGCCAGATTATTCCACGGAGAGGTTAATCCATACTGCGCCAGGGCTCTGATGCAGTATCACGGTGATCGGGCGGTGTGGCTCAATCAGCCTCCGATCCCGCTTTCAACCGAAGAGATGGATCTGGTTTATTCGCTGCCTTTTAAAAAACTGCCGCATCCTTCCTACAAAGAGCCGATCCCTGCCTATGACATGATTAAATTTTCTGTAAGCACCATGCGCGGATGTTTCGGAGGATGCGCATTCTGTTCGATTGTTGCCCATGAGGGAAAGATCGTGCAGAGCAGATCTCCTGAGAATATTATCAGGGAGGTTGAATACATGCGTGATCATGTTCCAGGTTTCACCGGAGTGGTGTCGGATCTCGGAGGCCCGTCAGCGAACATGTACCGGCTGAACTGTCGCGATCCGAAGGCTGAGGCTTCATGCCGCCGTCAGTCATGTCTTTTCCCTGATGTGTGCAAAAATATGGATACAGATCAGTCAAAGGCTATTGATCTCTACCGCAGGGTAAGAGAACTGCCCGGGATTAAAAAAATAGTTATTTCTTCAGGTATTCGTCTTGATCTGGCCATACTTGACAAGAGATACATCCGTGAGATTGTTAATTACCATGTAGGCGGATATCTGAAAATTGCTCCGGAACATACAGAGCCGGGACCGCTCAACTGCATGATGAAACCAGGAATGGATACATACAACAGGTTTGTAGAGCTTTTCGAAATGTATACCCATGAGGCCGGAAAGGAACAGTACATTATCCCTTACTTCATTTCTGCCCATCCTGGAACCACCAATCTGGATATGATCCGTCTGGCGCTCTGGCTGAAAAAACATAATTTCAGGGTTGATCAGGTGCAGAATTTCTATCCTACACCGATGGCGGTTTCAACCACCATGTACTATACAGGTTTCAATCCGATCGGAAAAATAGATCCTTCAGCAACTCCGATCTTTTCGGTGACCGGGGAAATCAAGCGCCGTGTTCAGAAGGCGATCCTTCGTTATCATGATCCTGATAACTGGGATTTGATCCGTAATGTTCTAAAAGAACTTAAAATGGATAATCTGATTGGCAACCGTTCCGAATGTCTGGTTCCTCCGGCAGAAAGAAAATCCTTCCATAAGGTTAAATCAACCTATCGCCAGGATCTTGCAAATGGAAAGTTCTCGGGAATGAAATCGCAAAATAATCGCCCAGCCGGTGGAAAAAATGACTATAATAAGTCCGGTGGAAACAAAAGAAAAAAGTAATTTAACAAAATATCAAAACATAAGAATGAAACTTAGCAGAATTTTAAAAAATACAATAGTAACCGCTGTATTTGCGTGTTCACTTACAGCATGCGGCAACAAGGATTTAATCGGCTTCGATGAGGATCAGAACGAGATCAGGGATGATGTCGATGCTCACATTGAAAGCCTGACTTTTCTTACACCTGATCAGAGGGATTCTCTCAGTCAGATGGCTCAGGTCTATCAGCATCTGTTTATGGCTGATCTGTATACTGAAAGTAAACAGCCCAATGAGGTTGTAATCAACGGAATCAGAGATGAATTTGAATTTGCCAGCAACTGTATGCTGCAGTCATTCGGTGCCAACCGTGAACTGTTCAAGGTTGAATTCAAGACTCTGAGACGAAAGGCTGCTGATACTGATGCAAGGGCCGACCGTGTTAAGGAATTTTCTAAACTTACAGAAGTTGTTCCGTACAACCCTACTCATTTTGAGGATAACGAGGATACCTGCTTTTACGCCCAATCCAAGAAATAAACATTTATGGACTATACTGAATTTTTAAAATTTTTCATCGGTCTGTTCGCGATCATAAATCCCTGCGGGATCCTTCCGGTGTTTATTGATTTTACCACCGACATGGACAATCACGAGCGGCTGAAACTGAATCTAGTAACTAATATAACAGTGGTAGTCATCCTGTTCGGAGCGCTGTTTTTCGGTACCTCGGTTCTCAGCTGGTTTGGTATTTCCTTGTCTTCATTCCGCATTGCCGGCGGTATTCTTATTGCAATGATGGCTTATTCAATGCTGAAGGGAAATCTCAAGGGTGACATCGGGAACAATGCGGACAGTGCGGTGGCCTATGCCATTGTTCCTCTGGCTTTGCCGCTTCTGGCAGGACCCGGGGCTATAAGTTCGATTATTGCCTACAGTGTTGATTATCCTGCTCTTTCCAGCAAGATTGAACTGATTATGGCAATACTTGCATTTTTTGTAGTGAGTTTTTTTACTTTTCTGTCAGCCAATTTTATATATAAAATTCTGCACAATGTCGGGATCAGTGTTATAACCCGTATTATGGGGTTGATTCTGATGTCTCTTGCGGTTGAGATTTTTGTCGGCGGACTGAAAGAGGAATTTCCACTAATTGGAGGTTAATTATGGAAATAAGCGGGATCAGAAGATCTTATGAGCGTGCTGCTTTGAAAAGAGAGGATCTTCCTGAAGATCCGTATGTGCTGTTTGAAAGCTGGCTGCAGACCGCAGTTGATGAGCAGCTTTCGGATCCTACCGGTATGGTGGTGGCGACAGTTGATTCAGAGGGCAGACCGAGTCTCAGATCTGTTCTGTTAAAAAAATTTGATCATGACGGCTTTGTATTCTTTACCAATCTTGGTTCAAGAAAGGCGCAGCAGATTGCCGGCAATCCGAATGTATGTCTTTCATTCCCTTGGTACTGCCTGGAACGTCAGGTTCATATCCAGGGTGTTGCATCCAAAATCAGCACTGCGGAAGTTATAAAATATTTTCTGTCCCGTCCTAAGGACAGCCAGATCGGTGCCTGGGTTTCTCATCAATCCTCGGTCATTTCGGCACGTTCTGTTCTTGAAGCAAAATTTTTTGAACTGAAACAGAAATTCTCCAATGGTGAGGTTCCTGTTCCTTCTTTCTGGGGAGGCTACCGGGTTAAGCCTACTTCAATTGAGTTCTGGCAGGGCGGTAAAAATCGTCTTCATGACCGTTTCCTGTATACCGATAATAATGACGGTACCTGGAAAATTGAACGTCTGGCGCCGTAACTGAATATTTCTGTTGCAGCCACAGTGATCCCGTTCCTGCCTGATATTCGCGGGCGCACGGTACTTGCATGCGCTTGCGGTTGTTTGTCTACAATATAGCAGTACGCTTATTGATCATGGTACCGGCAGGAGTACTTGTATATTGATGAACAACAGCAGATTGGAATTGCTGAATGCGCTGTATGTTGATGTACTGTTCAGAATGATAACAGATTCGTCTAGAGCGGCCTTGCCGGTTTTTTCTAAGATAGAAACCGGTGAGGCTTTTTGATTTTTCCTCTGAGAGATGGAAGGATGGTCCTGATTACCTTCGTGATCTGTACAACGAAGAGAAGCAGAATATTCGTGGATCCACGATAGTGGCATAAACGGGTTATTTGTAAATCAGGAGGTGCAGTGGTTTTAAACTGCATAAAAGAAACGCACAGCATAGTGCCGTGCGTTCGAACAATTAAACAATACCGTTCTTATTACAGCTTGATGTAGGAATCAAGTTCATCAACAAACTGTACAGCTCTACCGATGTAGGTGGCCGGAGTAAGTTTTCTAAGTTCTGCCTTTGCATCTTCAGGAATTTCAATAGTATCAATGAAGTCCTGCATGATCTGAGCGTTTACTCTTCTGCCGCGGGTGAGAGCCTTTAATTTCTCATAAGGTTTTTCCACTGCATATTTTCTCATTACGGTCTGGAACGGTTCTGCCAGAACTTCCCAGTTATGATCAAGATCTTCAGCAAGATTGTCAGGATTTGCTTCAAGCTTGGATATTCCCTTGAGGCTTGACTGGTATGCAATCATGCTGTAGCCGAATGCCACACCGATGTTACGCAGTACAGTACTGTCTGTCAGATCTCTCTGCCAGCGTGAAACAGGGAGTTTCTGGCCGAGGTGTGCAAACAGAGCATTTGCAATACCGATATTGCCTTCAGAGTTTTCGAAGTCGATCGGATTAACCTTGTGAGGCATGGTTGAAGAACCGATTTCACCGGCAATGGTCTTCTGTTTGAAGTGTCCGATACTGATGTAACCCCAGATATCGCGGTCAAAATCCATCAGGATGGTGTTGAATCTGGCGATGGCATTGAACAGTTCTGCCACATAGTCGTGCGGTTCAATCTGGGTGGTGTACGGATTCCACTGCAGACCGAGACTGGTTACAAATTCTTCAGAGAATTTTCTCCAGTCAACGTTAGGATAGGCAACCATGTGGGCATTGTAGTTACCTACAGCACCGTTGATTTTACCGAGGATTTTCACGTCCCTGATCTGTTCATACTGACGGTACAGACGATAGCACACGTTTGCCATTTCCTTGCCGAGAGTGGTCGGAGTGGCAGGCTGACCGTGAGTTCTGGAAAGCATCGGCAGATCTCTGTATCTGTGGGCAAGCTCTTTAACTGCTTCGATAATCTGTCTGAGTGCAGGCAGAAGAACCTGATCACGACCGTTAAGAAGCATCAGACCGTGTGAGTTGTTGTTGATATCCTCTGAGGTGCAGGAAAAATGAATGAATTCGCTGATTTTTGCCAGTTCTGGAACTTTGGCAACCTGTTCCTTCAGGAAATATTCAACCGCCTTAACGTCATGGTTGGTTGTTTTTTCGATATCCTTGATTCTCTGGGCATCGTTGATAGAGAAATTTTTAACAATTCCGTCAAGAAAATCGGAAGCCTCGGCGGAAAGTGCGGGAACTTCAGGGATGCCTTCGCAAGCGGCCAGTTTCTTAAGCCAGGTTACTTCAACCTGAACACGGTATTTAAGCAGACCGTATTCGGAAAAAATATCTCTCAATGCGTCGCATTTGCTGCTGTAACGGCCATCAATAGGTGAAATGGCGGTCAATGATGATAATTCCATTATTTCTCCTGTATTTTGTTTAACATTTCATGGGAACATATCGATATTCTTGATTTACTGAAAAGAGTGTTGAAGTTGGTACCACCAACCTGGGTCCACAGAGTGCAGGCACGTATGCCTGAAACCAGCAGAGCCCTGATAAACTGCATGTTTTTGGTATTCTGCAGTGCCTCACGAGTTCCGTAAATCTCAATCCGGTAGATTTCTTTATCGAAAATTTCTGTCTTGTACCATTCTGCGAGAGTTCTTGCAGTGTAACTGCATTTTTCAACCTCGTTTGCAAGATTCTTTCTTATGGAGGTGATAACATCTCCAAGCTTGTTCCTTGCTTCAGTTTCGCCTGTATATTTTGAGGTAAGCTTGATAAACTCGCACATGTACTTTGTCATATCCACGGCAGCGGTTTTATCGAGCTTACTCATATCGTAAAGATATGTAAGTCCGTGGATCAGGCAGCTTTTGGGATAAACGCTTTCGGTAGTAGACGGCTCAACTTTGAGAACCCCGCGCAGAAGTGCGCTCACAACTTTCTCATCAATTATTCCGTTGCGTGCAATGTTGTAGATCTGGTAAGCGGTTTCGGTTAATGCTGCAAGTGAATATGTTATTTTATTAATGTCCATCAGTTATTTTTATCCTTTCTTTTATGGTACCGCCGCCCAGACATACATCTCCGCTGTAGAGTACAGCCGACTGACCGGGGGTTACCGCGGCAACCGGGTGATCGAATTCAATGCGGATCTGATCGTTATCAAGCGGGATTACTCTGCAGTTGATATCCTTCTGGCGGTAGCGTGTTTTGACTGTGCAGGTGAGCTCCTGCTTTAACGGCTCCAAATCAACCCAGTTCAGCTTGTAGGCGATCAGACCGGATGACATCAGCAGCGGATGCTGTCCACCCTGGGCCACGACAAGAACATTGTGTTTAAGATCCTTGTCAACTACATACCACGGATCTTCATTGCCGTTTCCTCCGCGGGTTCCGCCAATGCCGAGTCCCTTTCTCTGTCCGAGGGTATAGTACATCAGACCGTCGTGTTTTCCGATAACTCTGCCGTCAACGGTTTTGATTACTCCCGGTTTTGCCGGAAGATAGCGGGACAGAAATTCTTTGAATTTTCTTTCGCCGATAAAGCATATTCCGGTGCTGTCCTTCTTTTCTGCGGTTTTAAGACCGAGTTTGGCGGCAAGCGGGCGTACTTCGCTTTTTTTCAGCATTCCGCCGACCGGAAACAGTGTTCTGCCTATGGCTTTATGGTTTACCGCATGGAGAAAATAACTCTGATCTTTTTCCGGATCTGAACCGCGAAGCAGTTCGTATTTTCCGGTTTCCTCATTGAGCCTGTTGCGGGTGAAGTGTCCGGTGGCGATGTAGTCGGCATGCAGATCTTCAAGAGCATAATCAAGGAAGGCCTTGAATTTTATCTCCTTGTTGCACAGAATGTCCGGATTCGGGGTTCTTCCTGCTCTGTATTCCTCCAGAAAATATTCGAATACATTATCCCAGTACTCGGCGGCGAAATTGATTGTTTTCAGCTCGATGCCGATTTTGTCACATACTGCCTGGGCATCTGCCAGATCTTTTGCCGCGGAACAGTAACCTGTATCATCGTCCTCCTCCCAGTTTTTCATGAAGAGACCGGTGACTTCGTATCCCTGCTCCTTGAGCAGGTATGCGGAAACTGAGGAATCCACACCGCCGGACATACCGACAATAACTTTCTTTTTCTGTTCGCTCATAATTTTTCTGCAGTTCTGTGATTGATTTAACTGTGCCGTATTCTATCAAATTTTTGACAAGAATACATTATTGGGAAAGAATCTGTTTGACCACCGGAAACAGTTCCATACAGGAATGGTGTTACAGAAGTATCTGTAAGAGGGTATTGATGAATTATAAAGATTAACGGCGCTTCAGGAAAAGACAAACGCCATGATCACAGACAGTTCGCTGTCTGAATCACGGCGCTGTGAAACCTGCCGGCAGCTCTCCGGCGGGATTATACCTCTATGTCGAAAGTTGAGTTGAGAGGAAGTTCTCTCGGTGCCTCGGCACTTATGCTCATATTTGCGTTGGTAATAGCTTCAGCCTGCTGAACGGTTGCATCGAGAAGAGTCAGTGCCTGAGCTGCCTCCTGGTTGCTCTGCTTTTTGAAAAGGGCAATCTGGGCCGCCTGCAGAACCTGATTGTTATCAGGATCGATGTGAATTGAAGGATCCATTGTTGACTCCTAAGCTTTTAACTTACTTTTTATTTATTTCTTTGTTGCCTGCACTGATCATAATTCCGGTGTTGGAATAAATCACTGCTTTAAGATTTTATCGGCATATTTCAGCTGAACTTAAGCAGTTTATGCTCATGTTTTGCAGATTTTAATGCCGTTACAGCAGGGCTTAATGTTTTATTGCTGAGAACTCAAATCGTCCATCAGCAGAAAATCTCTGAGTCTGATATGCCGTACATTGCTGGTTGAGTAGTCAACCTCATCGTTGGTAATGAGTATTTTGGAATCAAGCTGACTCAGTCCTTTGAATGCTGACATCTCTCTTTGATAGGTATTGTCCTCGGCATACGCTGTATGCTACCTGAATGAAGTATCTGTAGTTGCCTTTTTCTGCCAGGAAATCAATTTCTCTGCCGTTGTTATTGTAAACCGAAATCTTATAGCCCATATACAGAAGCTCGTTGTATACCGTGTTTTCAAGATTATGGGTGATATCGAATCTGTTACCTGGACATCTGATCGAATTCAGTGCCACATCGCAGTTGTAGATTTTGCGACTGTTTTCGAGCACTTTTTTGGCTTTCAATGAATATCTGTCCGCCTGATCAATAACAAAGGCTTCGTTAAGATATGAAATCCACTTTTGAACCGTGTTGCTGGTACACTGGTGGTTTGCTGATTTCATGAAATCGGCGATTGATTTAGCCGAATAAATTCTGGAGTTTGATATCAGCACAAAGTTTGCAACTTTTCTGAATTCGCCGGCCTTTTTTATTTTGTACCTGTTAATGATGTCGTTTTCCACGATGGTTCTGTCAAGATCGTTAAGGTAAACGCGCAGATCCTCCTCTTTGCTGAATTCCAGCCTTTTAGGAAAACCTCCCCAGATAAGATAATCTGATACAGATATTTCTCTTCCCAGTTCCTCGGCATAATTCAAAATTTCTTTGTATACGAACGGTCGGATCCTGAAATCGACATATCTGCCGGACAGTTCTTTGGTGAATTCACCGGACAGCAGTTTTGAGTTTGATCCGGTTATAAATACTGAGCAATCTCTTAATCTCAATGTCTTACATGCGTACGGCCAATCGTTAATTTCCTGAATTTCATCCATGAAGACGTAGCACCTGCCGCTTTTTCTGTTATTTTCAACATGGTGGACGATGTCCTGCCATTTCTGGATTTGCTCTGTAGTTAAACGATCTTCAAAATCCAGGAAAATAATATTGTCTGACTCAGTGGTCAATTCCTTTATTATCTGCTTAAGTAATTCTGATTTTCCGCATCGTCTTACACCGGTAATTATTTTGATTAGATCGCTCCGGTAGAAGTTTCGGATCTGTGCCAGGTATTTTTCTCTTTTGATCATGGTAGGTACAATTCAACTATTTTATTGATAATTCTAACTTAAAAAGTCAAAATTCTCAATATTACTGAGAATTTATCTAAAATTAAGAATAATTCTCAATGCTATTGAGAATTTATCCAAAATTAAGAAAAATTCTCAGTGGAAGAGCAGGCAATTCATAATGCTGTATGTTTAGGCTTAATCAGTGGAGGAGATTACGTAGACAGTGCAGTGGTGCCTACACCTCGAAGTGTGATGCCTTCGCTTTTGAAAGCATTGAGAAACATGAAAGTTACAAGGGTTCAAGAATTAAGAGAGGTTTATTCAAATCTTCAGTCGGCAAACTTATAAATGCCGATATCAACGGAGCT
>JAEEGH010009641.1_pt1 | contig 22466 bp, 20 predicted proteins | sample 9134181 | NCBI WGS metagenome assembly JAEEGH01 (sample SAMN16246544, study PRJNA631951) | gut metagenome | biome: gut microbiome; feature: rumen; material: DP-attached | host: Bos | place: Iran: Karaj | collected 2018-10
GCGAACCGGCTGGCCGACTGAGCCCTTCCTTCGGGCGTGCTGCCGCAACGGCTGCTGCTGCGTTCAGATAGCGAGCCGTGGTTTGTGCCGATGCGCATGGCGGTATGGTGCGCCTTGCAGATGTCAATAAGAGTGGACATCCTCTCCCCTATCCTCTTCAGCTCGTCGTTGTATTCCTGCTCGGTGAACTCCAACTTGCCGGTATTGCGGTCGGTATAGTTGCCAGGGTTGACGCGCACCTTCTCCACCAGCGTGGCGGCCACCTCGGCGGCCTTGGGGTTGAAGTGGATGTCGGCCACCAAAGGCACCTCACAGCCGCGCTTAAGCAACTCTTCTTTGATGCGGCCGAGGTTCTCGGCGGCCTTCACATCGGGCGCCGTGATGCGCACCAACTCGCAGCCAGCATCCACCATGCGGAGCGCCTGCTCCACGGTGGCCTGGGTGTCCATAGTGTCGGTGTTGGTCATGCTCTGCACCCTGATTGGTGCACCGCCGCCCAATGTCAGGTTTCCTATATGTATCTGTCTGCTCATGATATGCGTGCTATGGTTCTCTGAAGGCTCAGCACCTGACTCTTGAGCTGTTTTATCTGATCCAACAGGTTGGCATTCTGACTACGGAGCTTGCGGTTCTCTTCTATCAGTTCCAGCTGCGTGGGCTCGCGATGCTCTTCCTTGGCCTTCTGCTCTATGCTTTGGCCGATGGACTCATCGTTGAAGGCCTTCCCAACCCCTTGCTGGTCTGCCATGCGGATAAGTTCGTTGGGAGCGAAGGGCATGTCGAAGCCACTCTCATCCTCGACGTACACCATGCCGCCAGCCACTTTTTTCACCACTCCCCCGCCGATAGCGTTGAGGAACTTCACTTTATCGCCTATCTCAAAATTTGCCATAATCTATAGTATTTCGTTTGCCAGTTGGTTGAAATCAATGCCATCGAAGTTGCCGCTACTCATCATCAGCAGGTTGGCGTTATTCCAATCCATGGACTTTACCCTCTCCACCATCGCGGAGCTGTCGATATACACTTCCACGTTGCCGCCGAAGGCCGCCTTCACCTCTTCGGGGTCGAGGTCTGGGAGCTTCTTGAGTTGCAGAGCATGCTTGCTGTAGTAGACATAGCGCACATCGGCCTCGTCCATGGCATCCTTGTATTGCCGCAGGAACTCCTGCGTCAGCGAGCTGAAGGTGTGCAGCTCCATGCAAGCCACCAACTTGCGGCCAGGGTACTGCTCTCGCATGGCGTGGATGGTGGCGCGGAGCTTCGAGGGCGCATGGGCAAAGTCCTTATACACCGCGCAGGTATCGTTCTTCTTGACGAGTTCAAGGCGTTTGCTGGCACCCTCGAAGGTGCTGATGGCCTCGTCAAACTGCTCATCCGTCACACCCACCTGGCGGCAAGCCAATCGTGCGGCTGTAAGGTTGAGTAAGTTGTGGTGCCCGAACACCTGCAAAGCTGTGGCACCGATATAGGTGACACCATTCTCCACACGGTGCTCAGGACATACATACGGCAACTTCTGTATATCCGTGCGCTGGTTCTCCACCGCCACGCGGTGCACTTCATTGTCCTCGTCGCAATATATGAGTGTGCCTTTCGGCTCGATGAGGTTGATGAACTGTGCGAACTGGTCGCGGTAGATGTCGAATGTCGGGAACACGTTGATATGATCCCACTCGATGCCGGTGATGATAGCCACGTTGGGCTTGTATAGGTGGAACTTAGGACGGCGGTCAATGGGCGAGGTCAGGTACTCGTCACCCTCTATGACCATCACCTTGGCAGTGTGGCTCAGACGCACCATCACCTCGAAACCCTTCAGCTGAGCGCCTACCATATAGTCGGCCTCGATGCCGCACTTGGCCAGCACGTGCAGTATCATGGCCGTGGTCGTCGTCTTGCCATGCGAGCCGCCAACCACTATGCGCAGTTTATCCTTCGACTGCTCGTAGAGGTACTCCGGATAGCTGTAAATCTTCAGCCCCAACTCCTGTGCCCGCAGCAGCTCGGGGTTGTCAATACGTGCGTGCATACCCAGCACTACGGCGTCGAGGTCGGGCGTGATGCGCTCGGGGTGCCACCCAAATTCTTCCGGCAGCAGGCCGTACTTCTCCAGACGACTCTTCGCGGGGTCAAATATCTCGTCGTCACTACCCGTGACAGTAATACCTTTCTGGCACAGTGCAATGGCGAGGTTATGCATCGCCGAGCCTCCAATGGCTATAAAATGGACTCTCATGATTCTTTCGGAAAATAATGATAATATTTGGTTACTTGTTTCTCCAGGAAATGGCGGTCGAGTTGGTCACTAGCTTCGCTGATGGGCTGGCAGCGTCCATCCTTATATAGAACCTTTATCTCTTTGTCGTTAAAATCATAACTACGGTTAGCCAGTTTGCCTGTACCTTCGAAGTAGGATGTATGCTCACCTGTAAACGGCTCATTGCTGAACCGTATGGCCGGTAGACGGCGGTTGACCATATTCTTACATAACGTGCTCAGTATCTCGTCGTCAGAGTGCTGCCAGTGCTTCACAGCCACCATGATATCGTCGTCGTCCACCTCGGCGAAGCGGTCGAGGAAGTCGGGCGCCGACGGGTCGAAGTGGAACACCGTGGGGTCAAGTTCCCTAGCTCTACGCAATATATTCAGCAGCAGCTGGTCGGCGGCAATGACGGTCTTGTGCATATAGACCTGCCAGTACATCAAGCGGCGGCTGATGATGAACTTCTCCACGCTGTAGATGCCCTTCTCGTCGATCACCAGCTCGTCGTCGTGCACATTGAGCATCGAGATGATGCGGTCGGTACCCACAATGCCCTCGCTCACGCCAGTGAAGAACGAGTCGCGCCCCAGATAGTCAAGGCGGTCCATATCCAGCTGACTGCTCACCAGCTGGTGCAGGAAATGTTTGTGATAGGTATTGGAGAAAATAGCGATGGCCATATCCAACGCCCCGTCCATCTCTTCATTTATTCGTTGCATCATGAGAAGCGTAATCTCTTCGTGCGGAACATCCACCAGTACCCTCTCGCTAGTGTGCGAAAAAGGTCCGTGGCCGAGGTCGTGCAACAGGATGGCCAGCTTGGCTCCGCGACACTCCTCGTCGGTAATCTCCACCCCCTTAAGCTTCAGCGTCTCCAGCGCCCGTTTCATAAGATTGAGTGCTCCCAGCATGTGGCTGAAGCGCGTATGCATAGCGCCGGGATAGACCAGATACGTCAGTCCCAATTGCTTGATACGCCGCTGCCGCTGGAAATATGGATGCTCGATGACCTGCAGTATAACAGGGTCATCGACCGAGAGGAACCCGTCATACACCGGGTCGTTGATTATCTTGCGTTTAGTCATAGTATATCTGCTAAATATCCGGCAGCATCGGCCACCATCTCGCCGCAGGGCTTCTTGCCCATGGCCAAGAGGCGGCCACAGACGATATCGCCCTCTTCGGTGCGGAATTTCTCTATCACCGGCCGCACGTCGGCGGTGTGACCCGTAAGGCCACACACCATAGCCATGCCGCTGACGCAGCCGCATACCTCGCGGGTGCCGGCAAGGCCGCGACCGAAGGGAGCGGCAACATTCATAGCATCTTCCGGCTTTATAGGCAGCTTGTCGGCGTATGCCATCACCACCGACTGGCAGCAGTTGCAACCTTGCTTGTGGAGGGCTCGGGCTTTATCCATTCTCTCTTCTTTGGTCATCGCTTCATCGTTTTAAACAGTTCCCAAATGGCGATGGCAGCGGCACAACTGACGTTGAGCGAGTGCTTGGTGCCTGCTTGCGGTATCTCGAGAAAGCCATCGCAGAGCTCCATCACCGATTCTTGCACACCGTCTATCTCGTTACCCAAGACCATTGCCACAGGCTTGTCTGTAGCTATTGTATCCGTACCAAGTTTCAAACTATCGTGAGCCAACTCAACGGCATACACCCGATAGCCCTTCTCTTTGAGCCCTCGCACACATTCGGCGGTGTCCTCATGGTAGCTCCACTCGACACTCTCTTCAGCGCCGAGGGCGGTCTTGTGTATCTCGCGGTGCGGCGGCGTGGCGGTGATGCCGCAAAGGGCGATATGCTCCACCCGGAAGGCATCGCTTGTGCGGAACACCGAGCCTATGTTGTTCAGCGACCGCACATTGTCGAGCACCACCGTCAGCGGCAACTTCTCGCTCTGGCGAAACTCCTCCACCGTCATCCGGTGCATCTCCTCGGTCGTCAGCTTCTTCATCCTACGCTTCCTTCAAGAGATATCGACAAAAGTTTCTGCGCCTCGACGGCGAACTCCATGGGGAGCTTCTTGAGCACATCCTTGGCGTAGCCGTTGACGATGAGACCCACGGCGCTCTCAGGGCTGATGCCGCGCTGCTGGCAGTAGAAGAGCTGATCCTCGCTGATCTTGCTCGTCGTGGCCTCATGTTCAAGGATGGCAGTATGGTTGTCGGCCTTGATGTAGGGCCATGTGTGGGCGCCGCATTGGTCGCCAAGCAGCAGGCTGTCGCATTGCGAGTAGTTGCGGGCGTTGTCGGCCCCCTTACCTATCTGTACCAGGCCTCGATAGCTGTTGTGGCTCTTGCCGGCCGAGATGCCCTTGCTCATGATGGTCGAGCGGGTGTTCTTGCCCACATGTATCATCTTGGTGCCGGTGTCGGCCTGCTGGTAGTTGTTGGTGACGGCCACGCTGTAGAACTCGGCCGTTGAGTCGTCGCCCTGCAGTATGCAGCTGGGGTACTTCCAGGTCACCGCCGAGCCCGTCTCCACCTGGGTCCACGAGAGCTTCGAGTGCGAGCCCTTGCAGATGCCGCGCTTGGTGACGAAATTGTAGATACCACCCTTGCCGTCCTTATCGCCTGGGTACCAGTTCTGCACGGTGCTGTATTTCACCTCGGCGTCCTTCATCACGACGATCTCCACAATGGCGGCATGCAACTGGTTCTCATCGCGTTGCGGCGCGGTGCAGCCCTCCATATAAGAGACGTATGCGCCTTCGTCGGCCACTATCAGCGTGCGCTCGAACTGACCTGTGCCCTTGGCGTTTATGCGGAAATAGGAACTGAGCTCCATCGGGCAGCGTACCCCCTTGGGGATGTAGCAGAACGAGCCGTCGCTGAAGACGGCGCTGTTGAGGGCGGCGAAGAAATTGTCCGTCGACGGTACCACCGAACCTAAATACTTGCGAACCAGGTCGGGATGCTTCTGCACCGCCTCGCTGATGGGCATGAAGATGATGCCCTTCTCCTCGAGGGCTTTCTGGCTGGTGGTCTTCACACTGACGGAGTCCATGATGGCGTCGTAGGCAACACCCGCGAGAGCCTCGCGCTCACGCAGCGGGATACCCAGCTTGTCGAAGGTGGCCAGCAGCTCGGGGTCAACCTCGTCCATGCTCTTTTTCTTTTCCTGCTTGGGTGCGGCGAAATAAATGATGTCCTGATAGTTGGGCGTCTCGTATTCCAGATGTGCCCAGTCGGGTTCCTTCATCTTCTGCCAACGGCGGAAAGCCTCAAGACGGAACTCCAGCAACCACTCCGGTTCATTCTTTTTCTTCGAAATCAGTCGCACAATATCCTCGTCGAGGCCTTTGCGGATAGTCTCGGTGTCAATATCGGTAGTGAAGCCCCATTTGTATTCTTCGCTGGTAACTTCCTGAATAATATCTTTCTCTGTATCTTCCATTGCTTTTTTATATACAATTTGGCAATGCAAAGATACGAAAAAAGTCCGACATGCGGACTTCTTATTTCATATCATTTTTCAACTTGCGGTTAATCCACACCGAATAGGGCACCGCGAGGAGGAAGGTGAGGAGGTCAGCCACAGCCTGCGCCATCTGCACCCCCTGTATACCCAGCCACATGGGCAGCAGAAGTATGGCCGGCAAGAAGAAAAGGCCGTTGCGACAGATACTTAGCAACGTGGCTGGGAAGGTCATGCGTATGTTCTGGAAGAGCATGCCGGTAGCTGTGAAGAGGGCCACCAACGGGAATGCCACACACTGCCACCGCAAGGTGGCGGCACCTATCTCAATGAGGACACTGTCTTCGGCGCGGAACAGCGCAACGGTCTGTGGGGCAAAGATATACCCCAAGGCGGAGATGACAAGCAGGAACGCCGTACCGACGCAGGCGGTGAAGAGCCACGCCTCGCGCACACGACCGTAGAGCCTGGCGCCATAGTTGTAGCCACAGACAGGCTGGAAGCCCTGACAGAAGCCCAGTACCACGCTGAAGGCGAACATCATGATGCGCGTAACCACAGCAAAAGCCGCCACAGCACTCGCCTCCTGCCCCGGAGCGGCATAGAGGGCGGCGCAGTAGTTGAGGCACACAGCGGCGGCACAGTTGAACACCTGCCGGAAGAGTGACGGCAACCCGCCGCGGAAAATCTCGTAATACACTCGCCACGAGGGCTTAAAGTCGCGCAAACGGATATGGACGCACTCAGGCCTGAAGGTGCCGGCCAGCAGCAGACACCACGCAAAGAGCTGGCTGACAGCTGTGGCCAGCGAGGCACCGCTGACGCCCATGCCAAGGGTGAAGATGAATAGCGGGTCGAGGGCGATGTTGAGGATGGCACCACTGACGATGCCTATCATGCCGAAATGGGCGTTACCCTGCAGACGAAGCTGATTGTTAAGTGTCAAGGCCGACATCATGAAGGGTGTGGCCGCGACCACATAACGGAGGTAGTCGTTGGCGAAGGGTACCACACTCTCGGGTGCACCGAGCAGTCGGCTCAATGCCGAAAGATTTGGCAGACAAACGATTGCCGCCATCAGACCTATCAGGAAGGGGGTAATGAAGCCCACACTTGCCACCACCGAGGCCGAGGAGACCTTCTTGGCACCGAGGGCGCGTGACATATAGTTGCCCGAACCATGCCCGAAGAAGAAGCCAAGTGCCTGTATGAACGTCATGTAGGCGAAAGAGATGCCGATGCCGGCAGTACCCTCGGTGGAGAGGCGCCCGATGAACGCCGCGTCTACGACATTGTACAGCGCCGTGGTCACCATGGCGATGATTGTCGGCACCGCCATCTTGCACACCAGCAGCTTCACCGGCCGCTGGGTCATCTCATCATATTTATCCTCAAGTGTCACTTGCGGATAATATCGGTATTACCCTTTGAATTAAGTAGTTTCGCCTTGACCGTCTGAGTATGTCCGTCGCGCTCGAAATCCACCTCCACCTCGTCGCCTGGGCTGAAGAGGCCGAGCTCCTCCATCATCTCGGCAAAGGTGTTTACAGCCTTGCCTGCGACACGCAACACAATGTCGCCCTGACGAATACCGGCACGGTCGGCTGCACAGTCCTTCACAACCTTGGCAACCATGAGGCCCTTGATGTCACGAGCATTGGCCTGGCGTGCTATATTAGCATCAACCTCAGCCACTTGCAGACCGAGGTAGCCACGCTGCACATAGCCATAGCGCTGCAGGTCGCCTGCCACTTTGACAGCCAGATTAGAGGGGATGGCAAACGAATAGCCTATGTAGTTGCCGTTGCCCGACGCGATGGCCGTGACGATGCCGACAAGCTCGGCCTGCGAGTTGACCAAAGCACCTCCACTATTACCTGAATTGACAGCTGCATCTGTCTGCAGAAAAGACTCCAACGGCGTCTCGTTGCTGCGCGGATTGTCTATGATGTGCATGTTGCGCGCCTTGGCGCTGATGATGCCGCTGGTGACCGTGGAGGTGAGGTTGAAGGGGTTGCCGATGGCGAGCACAGGCTCGCCGACCTTCACCAGGTCGCTGTTGCCGAAGGGGATGTAGGTCAGCCCCTCGGCCTCGACCTTGATGACGGCCAGGTCGGTGGCGGGGTCGTTGCCCACGAGCGTCGCCGGAAGCTCGCGCCTGTCGTTGAGTGTCACGCTGATACGCTCGGCATCCTGCACCACATGGTTGTTGGTCAGTATGTAGCCGTCGCTGGTGATGATCACCCCCGAACCATAGGCGCTGTACACCTGCTTCTGCACCCCCTGCGGGATGATGAAGCCGAAGAACGACTGGTAGAGCGGCGTCATCTGCGTCATCTCGGTCTTGATGTGCACCACGCCGTCTATCGTCGCAGCAGCGACATCGGTGAAATCATTAATCTTAAGCCTGTTGACAGGCGTCTGTTGAGGTGTCACTTCAACACCATTAGCGGTCTCTTCCGGCTGCTGGGCGCAGGCCTGCATCATCATGCTGACACCCGCGAACAGCAAAAAAAATGTCTTTCTCATGTCCTTTTATTTATAACCAATAACAAACAATTGGCGATTTTATTGCCTTCCATCGCCAAATATCTCCTGCACAAAACGTGCCAACACGGAGTCCCTTCGGCCCCCCTTCGGCCTTCCTTCGGCCCCTCTACGGCCTTCCACTGAAGAACGGCCGAAGGGGGTCCGTAGGGGGTCCTTAGGGACTCCGTACCAAAAAAGCACCAAAAAAGGATGTCAGCGGTGGCGCCACACAATAAAAAAAACGGCGCCTCGTTATACGAAATATATGAAAGGACGCCTGATACTGTTTCCCGTACCCATCGGAGCCGACGACATCGGCATCTCGCTGCCCGCCAACAATATGGAGCTGCTGGCCACATGCCGCACTTTCATCGTGGAGGAGTTGCGCTCGACGCGACGCTTCCTGAAGCGGGCAGGCTATCCCTACCCTATCGACGACACTGTGTTTCTGGAACTTAACGAGCACACGTCGCAGGAAGACATCGTTGGTCACCTTGACGCCATAGAGCGCGGCGAGAACATAGGCCTGCTCAGCGAGGCCGGGCTGCCCTGCGTGGCCGACCCGGGAGCCATGATAACCCGCGTGGCGCAACGCCGTGGCATCGAGGTGGTGCCGCTGGTAGGGCCGTCGTCGCTGATGTTGGCGCTGATGGCCAGCGGCTTCAACGGACAGTCGTTCGCCTTCGCGGGCTACCTGCCTGTCGACAAGTCGAAGCGCGCCGCCGCCATCCGTCACCTCGAAGAGCGGCTCCACCGCGAGCACCAGACGCAGATTTTCATCGAGGCCCCCTACCGCAACAACCAGATGCTCGAAACCTTGAGCACTGTCCTACAGCCGCAGACCATGATCTGTGTAGCCTGCGACCTCACCATGCCGACGCAGCAGATACGCTCCCTCTCAGCCGCCAAATGGCAGAAAGAGCGCGAGAAATGGAACCTCCACAAGCGCAACACCGTGTTCCTGATAGGGGAATGAGCATCAGGCTGGCGGCACCCTAAGCCGGGCCGCTCGGCCATTCCCGCCCTGAACCCGCACCCGACCATGGTGGCGCAGCAGAGATATCTGGAAATCAATAGCCTTTGTTATTCACCCTTGGCTGCCGGCAAGCGGAGCAGCTCGACCGCGTCGACACGGCAGTCGGTGTCGCGGTAACGGTCGGGCTGGATGAAGTGGCCGGTATGTAAGTGGCTGTAGACGTTGTCGCCCATGACGCTACGAGGGTCTACCGTGAGGGTGTAGTCGTAGGTGAAGCGCTTGCCGTAGCGCGTGAGGGTGGCCTGGACGCGGTAGGTGACCGTCAGCGTGTCGGCAGTCTTGTTTGTGAAGGAAAGCCACTCCTGCTGATAGCGGGGAGCATCCTCTACGGGGTTGACTACGGCAAGACGCTCGACGCTGAGGGTGTCGTTGTCGACGCAGGAGACCCGACGCACAACGTCGCCGCCCCACGAGACGCCCTGCCCCCTGACCGCAGCGAAAGCGGCCACAAAGGCCATGATGGCAAACAGTTTTTTCATAATTATTTGGTGGTAGGTTATATCATCTTCAGGAAGCCCACCTGGCAGGCAGCTGGCTTTCTCAGATCATCTTGAGAAAGCCGACTTCCTTCTCCGTCAGTTCTCTCCAGCGGCCGCGGGGGAGGTCCTTCTTGGTGAGGCCGGCGAAGGCAAGTACACAAAAATCAATGGGACGACTCACCGTAATGAGAAGTTTACCGGTAAATTGTACTGCACGTTAACGGCTTTTCCTCTGCTTTTTCCTGGGATCCACCTGGGCATGGACTTCACTACACGTACAGCTTCTTCATCGCAACCTCCACCAATGCCGCGAATCACCCTCACATTGGCAAGCGAGCCGTCAGCCATAACAACAAACGTCAAAAACACCCTTCCTGATATCTTGTTTTCGCGTGCTGACTGCGGATATCTAATATTTTGGGCCAAAAACTCATACATAGCCTCGATTCCCCCCGGAAACATCGGGTCTATCTCCACCACCTGATATACTTCTTCTATTTCTACCGATGGCGACTTCTTCATTTCTGCGCTGCTGCCATACACATCGAACACATAGTCGCCGATGGTGTACTTACGGCTACAGTCATACTTGCCATCCTCGGATTTTACAACACTCACATTATGCATGGTACCATTGCACCGGGCCCGATAGTCATACCTGACAAGATGCGGAGTGTGCCCATTGCAATCACCATAGCCATCGAATGCAGAATAAACCATGCGCCCTTTCTCGTATGTAAACTGTGCAACATAGATATTAACGGCATCTTCCACAATGAACGGCGAGGGCCAGTCCGCCACGTTGAGTTCCGTGCCGTTATACAAAACCCGCTGGATGAAGAATGTGTCCTTTTGTGAGTTAACCGGGATGCCCAATTGGGCGTTCGCATTCACGGCACAAACGACCATGGCGATGAATAACATTGTCCTGTTCATATTTATGGTGTTGCTTCGTATTGTCATTTTCATTGCGCTTGTGAGCAAAGTAGGCTTTTTGTACGATAATCGTTCGCGTGTAGTCATATCGTTATCTGTTCTCCGAGGAAATGCGGGTCATGCATGAATAGCAAGTCGAATACCATCTTGGTGCGTGCCAGCCATTCGCGGACTGCCAGCCGCAGTTTGGTGGCACGGATATCGATGTCGGCGGCATTGTAGGCCACGGCGTCGACACCAATACGGTTGGCGATGTAGAGTGCACGTTCGTTGTGCCACTGCTGCGATATGACGGTGAGGCTGTCCTGCCCGAAGACCCGCTTGGCGCGCACCATGGAGTCATACGTGCGGAAGCCTGCGAAGTCAAGCACAATGCAGCTGTCGGGGATGCCAGCCTCAACCAGCGCCTGCCGCATGTCTTCCGGCTCGTTGTAGCCCTTGCGGCTGTTGTCGCCGCTCACCAGCACCTTGCCCACCTTGCCGGCACGGTACAGCTCGGCACAGGCGGCGATACGGTTGTTGAAATAGGGATTAGGGTTGCCCGTACGGCCAAGCCTCGTGGTGCCAAGCAGCAAGGCCACTCGGCGGTATGGCATATCGTCGGTACTGCTGTAACAGAGTCCTTCCGCGGAACGGTTCACCAGAACATTGGCGACGATAGAGACCGTCACCCCAAACAGGAGCAACGATACCAATGTAATCAGCAGTATCCGCTTAATCCTCATATCATCTTCAGGAAGCCCACCTGGCAGGCAGCTGGCTTTCTCAGATCATCTTGAGAAAGCCGACTTCCTTCTCCGTCAGTTCGCGCCAGCGGCCGCGGGGGAGGTCCTTCTTGGTGAGGCCGGCGAAGACGGTGCGGTCCAGCTTGTGCACCTCGTAGCCGAGGGCTTCGAAGAGGCGGCGCACGATGCGGTTGCGGCCGCTGTGCAGCTCGACGCCCACGACGCGCTTGTCGATGGTCTTGCCGACGGCGGCATACTGTATGTCATCGACATGCATGGGGCCGTCCTCAAGCTCGATGCCTTCGAGGAGCTTCTTCATGTCCTCCTTGGTGACGGGCTTGTTGAGCTCCACCTGGTAGATCTTATAGACCTGCGTGGAGGGGTGCGTGAGGCGTTTGGCCAGCTCGCCGTCGTTGGTGAAGAGCAGCAGGCCGGTGGTGGCGCGGTCGAGGCGGCCGACGGGGTAGATGCGCTCGGCGCAGCAGCCGTCCATGAGCATCATGACGGTGCGGCGCTCCTGCGGGTCGTCGGTGGTGGTGATGAAGCCCTTGGGCTTGTTGAGCAGGAAATAGCGCAGGCGCTCGCTGCGGAGTTTCTCGCCGCCGTACTGCACCTCGTCGCCGGGCATGACCATGTAGCCCATCTCGGTGACCACCTTGCCGTTGACCTTCACGCTGCCGGCGGCGATCAGTTCGTCGGCCTCGCGGCGCGAACAGATGCCGGCATGGGCGATGTACTTGTTGAGGCGCATGGCGCCCTCGGGGTGCTCCTGCTTAGGTTTTTGCGGAGCGACAGTCTTCTTCCTTCCCGCTGTGCGGAAATCCGTGGAGCCGCTTCTCCTCTCACCTGCCCTGCGCGAGTCCGCGGTGCCGGGCTTTGCGGCTTTACGGAATTCGCCGGAGGCGGGAGCCTTTTTTCTTGCTGGTTCGCGGGATTCTGTGGTCGCAGGCTTCCTGGACTTCTGGATTGCGCCGGAGGCGGGAGCCTTAGCACTCCGCGGCGTCTTGCTGTTGTCTTTCTTTATCATGATCTTGCTGTTTTTTCCATTCGGTCAATTCCTCGGCGGCGCGCGCATGTCCGCCGAAGTGCATCACGTAAGGCCATGTGTACTCCTTGTCCTGGTAGTCGAGGAACTTCTCCGTCTCGCGCGCCAGCATGAGGAATATCTCGAGGCGGTGCGACAGGAGCCATTTGACGGCCGGTATGTTGCGCCGCGCGGCGAGGGCGTACATCATGTTCACCTTGGTGAGGTTGCGCTGCACCCACGCTATGGCCTTCTCGTCGCCGTCGCAGGCGTTGCTGAGGATGGCCAGCCAGGCGAAGTTGTGCTTGAAGAGCCACACCATGGCGTCGTCGTCGCCGCGGATGGCGTTGCTGAAGGCCGCCAGTTCGGGGTGCGGTCCCTCCACGAGCACGCGGAAGAAATCCGTCCGCCCCTCCACGCACTTCACCAGCGCCAGCAGGTGCTTCACATCATATTGCTCCAAGCCTTTCATGCACATTTATTAACGCAAAGGCCTCCGTATTATTGCATGTTCACAGCAGATTATTTTTAACACGAATTATCGCAAATTGGCCATGAATTAATTTATGGATTATTCACGATAATTCGTGTTCCATTATAACAAATGACAAATAAATTTTGCCACCTCGCAGAATTGTCGTATCTTTGCAGTCGAAAATAATGGCCATTATGGAAACCGCTTACGCACCATCACGCGCACACACAAGACCTTTGCCTAAAGGCCAACGTCATGAAACCGACAAGGAGGCTATCCCTACCCCTAAGGAAAGGCTGCATACCGTAGAGGAGTTTGTCGAGAAATTGGAACAGGCTGTGCTTGAAAGATTATGAAAGAGTACAAGGTAAGAATCCTTGACACGGTTTTTGCCGACATCGACGACATTGCCGACTTTATCGTCAGCGTCAGCACCCTTGAACATGCTGCCAAGTATGCCCGCGAACTGGGTGCGGAAATAGCGGAAATACTCTAACTATCACTGTAGACGGTGAGCCAGGATCCGAACTGCTCTCTATTGAAGAATTAAAAAGTGACTTTATGGCCTTATGCAGTGTGTTCGATGATCGGTCTAGTGACGGTTCTGGAATATACTCTACACACACATGGCAGTTTCGGAAAAAATGAAGACAGTTAAATCTGCTGAGTTTATCACACATCTTGTTATATAAAATGTAAGGGTCAAAACCAGATGGTCTTGACCCTTACATTTTTCGTCAACACACGCCCCGGTGATGGGGAGCAGATGCCGTTTAGTAGCCGTCTTGTAGCCGTTTAGTAGCCGTTTAGAGGGTGTTTTGTCAGTAGAAATGGAGTACGGATGGGTAGATGTGTTTGGTAATAGCTGTATGACAGGCGGTTACGGAATGATGACGCTGTGATATGTGTTTGAGGCGTAACAGCGTAACAGTTCGAAATACGGTATTCCAAAAGTCAAAAATGAATTCTTATATCTATATATCTATATATATAAATATATATAGATATATAGATATAAGGCCTGATCTTAGGTAGAGGAAATAGGGGAATGGGAACTGTTACGCTGTTACGCTGTTACGCTGGTTGGGGATGAGTGGCGTTTTGGACGTTGGATGTGATAGATATTCAATGACATAAAGCCGACGGGCGAAGTCAGGAGGGAGGGGTGCAACGGTATGGATTCAGGATGGGGACACCTTATTTTCGGCCACGAGGGTATTCATTTTGCCACAAAACCCTCACCAATGAGGTATTGATGGCGTGATTCGTGAGCGTGCATGTGAGCGCTGGGGAGGGTGAAAGGTGCTGGAAGGAGGGGTACGAAGGGTATTTTATGGCCTTTTAGAGGAGGATTTGGATGCCTTTTTGTCCCGACTCAGAGGGTTGACAACTTGGGAGCCGAGGGTTTACTGATGTCGTATTTCGTTGATTTATCGCTTTTTAGACAAGAAAATAATTATGAAAATTTTGGCATTTTGTTACAGTTACAGTTGTTACAGTTGTTTTTTGAGGGGTATGCTTGTTTCTATTTTTTATCTATATATCTATATATTAATTATTTATATATTATAAGAAGGGGATTGTATCACTCATTTTTTAATTGTAACAACTGTAACTGTAACGCATGTATTCATTTACTCTATTTTTTTCGAGCTTTTTCCCTATGAGGCACAAGCGGTTATTTTAAAATGGAAACATGGTTTCGACACTTTGCGTCGGCGACAATGAAAAATGAAGCGAGGCCCGCGACGTTCCGTCGCGGGCCTCTGGATTTAAACATTTACATCAACACCTGCGCCCATTGTGGGATGTCATCGGTATAACGTTTGATGATTGCGCCATTGGCAAAACGGAAGAGGATGCGCGCCTCACGACCATCGACAGAATTGTCATAAACATAGACTCTGTCAGCAATACTGGTAGCCACCTTGCAATTGATGATGGATTTTTGATAACGGGATATAATCTTGGAAATCGGAACATCATGACCGCCTTTCATCACCCGCCCGGCAATACGAGCAGCGTTGATCATAGGCGATTCGGTGCAGACAAAGAACAGGCGAATGAAGAAGCCTGCCTGCTTTGCCCGACGGATGAAGTCCAGTTTGTCATCGGCAGAGAAAACCGTTTCGAATATCATGCTTTGCCTATCGTCCAGACTCTGTTCGCGCCAGTCAGCACAATATATGGCGGCTTGCCTTACTGCGTCAGCCGAATTCCAGTCGCCGAAACGTTCCTGCGCCACTTGGTCGGGGTTGATATATACCGAGTTCTCCAGCCACTCATGGTGCAGGATACGCGACGTGATGGTGGTTTTGCCCGAACCATTGGGGCCGGCAATGACAATCAACACAGGACGATGGAGCGATTCTGTCATAGCACAGCAATCTTTTTCTGCAACATGGCGCTGATTTCTTTGAAATAGTCAGCCAACGCTTTGTTTGTAGATGCTGTGGCCTCGGCTGCGGCCTCTTTCATTATGACAGCGAGCATCTCGTCCGAAGGCTCTTCCATCGAGGTGAGTCGGTAGGAATTCAATTCTTTCTCTGACATAACAACATTATTATTTATCCGCGCACCTTCGCGCCCAGCTGGGTCTCGAGGGTCTTCTGGATCTTGGCCATGGTGGACTCGATCTGTTTGTCGTTGAGGGTCTTGTCCTTGTCCTGCAGGATGAAGCTGACGGCGTAGGACTTGAAGCCGTCGGCGATGCCCTTGCCCTCATAGACGTCGAAGAGGCTGACGCGCTTGAGCAGTTTCTTCTCGCACTGCATGGCGGCCTGCTCGATGGCGGCGAAGGTGACATCCTTCTTCAGGATGAGGGCCAGGTCTCGGCGCACCTCGGGGAACTTGGCCACTTCCTGATACTGCACCTCCTTCGTCGGATAGCCCTTGAGGAGCAGCGTCCAGTTGAGGTCGGCATAGAAGACGGGCTGCTTGATGTCCATCTTCTTCAGCGTCTCGCGGCCGATGCGGCCGATGGTACCCAGCAGCTTCTTGCTGTCCTTCAGCACGATGTCGAGGCCTTCTGCGAAGAATTTGTACTGCGTCGGGACCATCTCCACGCGGCCCATGTTGACACGCATGCGGTGCAGGATGTCCATGACGTAGGCCTTGAGGTAGAAGAAGTCGCTCTCGGCGGATTTCATCTTCCAGCTCTCGGGCGTCATGTTGCCGGTGAGGAAGATGCTGACGTGCTCTGTCTCGTTGAAGCGCTTGGTGACGGGCAGCTCCTGGTTGGCGGCCTCGTCGGTCTTCACGTAGCTGCGGCCGAACTCGTAGAGCTTCTGGTCGTGGATCTTATAATTAATGTTACGCGCGATGCACTCCAAGCCGCTGTAGAGCAGCGTCTGGCGCATGACGTTGAGTTCCTTCGACAGAGGGTTGATGATGGGGATGCAGCGGTCGGCCGGGAAGTCGGGGTTTTCCTCGTAGTATTCGCTCTTGGTGAGCGAGTTGTTCATTATCTCGCTGAAGCCGTTGTCGGTGAGGTAGTCGCTGACGGCGTTCTTCAGCTTGCGCGGATCGGGCTTCTTGCCGTAGGAGAGGCAGCTGTTGACCGTAGTGCCGATGTGGATATTGTTGTAGCCGTAGATGCGCATGATTTCCTCCACGATGTCGCACTCGCGCGTGACGTCGGCCTTGCAAGTGGGCACACGGAGGGTCATGCCCTCGGCGTCCTCGCGCACAATCTCGATGTCGAGCGACGTGAGGGCCGTACGGACGGCCTCCAGCGGGATGTCCTGCCCCACGAGGTCGAACATGCGGCGGAAGTTCACCTCCACCGTAGGACGCTCAATCTTGTTGGGGTAGAGGTCCACCATCTGGCCGCAGATGTCGCCGCCGGCCAGCTCGCGGATGAGCTTCACGGCGCGGCGCAGGGCCCACTCGGTGATGTTGGGGTCGCAGGTGCGCTCGTAGCGGTAGCTGGCGTCGGTCTTCAGGGTGTGGCGCTGGCTGGTCTTGCGGATGCTCACGGGGTTGAAGAAGGCGCTCTCGAGGAAGACGTTCTTGGTCTCCATGGTGGTGCCGCTCTTCAGGCCGCCGAAGACACCGGCGATGCACATGCCTTCCTGCTCATTACAGATCATCAGGTCGCGGGCGTCGAGGGTGCGCTCCACGCCGTCGAGGGTGACGAACTTGGTGCCCTGCGGCAGGCGCTTCACGATGACATGGCCACCGGCAATCTGGTCGGCGTCGAAAGCGTGCAGCGGCTGGCCCACCTCCATCATGACGAAGTTGGTCACATCCACCACATTGTTGATGGGGCGCAGGCCCACGGTGCGCAGGCGGTTCTGCAGCCACTCGGGGCTCTCCCCTACCTTCACGTTGCGCAGCGTGATGCCGGTATAGCGCGGACAGAGGTCGGGCTCCTCGACTGTCACCTTGATGGCCTCGCCAGAGGCTTTGGGGGTGAGGTCGGCTGCCACCTCAGGCCACTTAATCTTCAGCTGTTTGCCCTCGCGGGTATTGCGGACAGCCACCACATCGCGGGCCACGCCGATGTGCGAGATGGCGTCCATGCGGTTAGCGGTGATGGCTACCTCCAGCAGACAGTCGTCCTTCACGTGGAAATACTCCTTGGCGGGCATTCCCACAGGGGCGTCGTCGGGCAGCACCATGATGCCGGCGTGGTCGGTGCCGAGCTGCAGCTCGTCGGCAGCGCAAAGCATGCCCTCGCTGACGGCGCCGCGCAGCTTGCCCTTCTTAATCTCGTAGTATTCAGTATCCGAGGTGTAAATCTTGGTACCTATCTGGGCGCACACCACCTTCTGGCCGGCGGCCACATTGGGGGCGCCGCAGACGATGTTCAGCGGACGCTCGCCGCCCACATCGACGGTCGTCAGGTGCAGGTGGTCGCTGTCGGGGTGCGGCTCGCAGGTCAGCACCTGCGCTATCACCACATGCTCCAGACCACCCTTGATGGTCTCCACTTTTTCCATGCTGTCCACCTCCAAACCGGAGAAAGTCAGCAGGTCGTCCAGTTCCTGAGGATTCATATCCTCAATATCTACATACTCTTTAAGCCAATCAAAAGAAATATTCATATATGTATCAGTTTATTATCAATAAAATATACTCTTTGCAATAATCTGCAAAGATACAGAAAATCTTCAATTCTATCAAAAAAAATCTCCAATTCTTAGTCAGAAAATCTTCAAATCTCCAACAAAAAATCTTCAAATCTTCTGTAGAAAATCTTCAAATCTTCCGAGAAAAATCTCCGATTTTTATTGCAACAACCATATATTAACTACTACCAAACAACAAACTCTCGACAAACCCTCGGCGGTGTGTCGACAGTCTTCGCTCAGTCTATAATGTCGGGGCGCTGACGCCTTCGCGGGCACGAGCTTGGAGTTCCATCTTGCCGATGCGCCAAGTGAGGCCGAAAGTGACGGCACGGCTGCCCCAAGTGTAGCTGTAGTTGGTTTGGTAGTAGGGGTTGAGACCGACATCGCCGCTCTTTGCGGTGGCGAGGATGTCCTGCCAGTTGAGGAAAAGCGAGAGTCGCCCTTTGAGGAGGTCGGCACTCGCCCCGAGGTCGAGCTGGAACGAGGGCTGGCTCTTGCTCATCAGCGACAGGGCAGCGGTAGAATAGCGAGCGTTGGCATAGATTTGCAGCACCTTCCACAGCTTGCCCGTCATGTTGAGCCGTCCGCTGAAGGTGGGCAGATGCCGCTCGTCCCATTCGCCGGGGCGGAATTCCATATTGTAGTAATAGTCCCAGACATTGGCGTAGAAGCGGATGTTCATAAAGGGTTTGGGCCGCCACGTGACGTTGGCCTCGGCACCGAGGGTGCGGCTGTCGCCGATGTTGGCCCACTGGCTGAAGCTGACGATGCGTCCGTAGTAGGGATGATAGGCCACGTCGCCGATCTGCTGTATCTCGTCGGTATTGGCGCGGAGGTAGCCCGTCAATCCCACGCTGCCCCAATTCTTGTACATCGTCCAGCCGCCTTCGAGGTTGTGGGTGTGGCTGAAACGCAGGTCGGGGTCGCCAAGTTCGTAGTCCTCTGTACCGAGCCAGGTGTATGTGCTCCACAGTTTGCTGCCGGGCGAAGTGAAGCGGCGCGTGTAGCTGAGGGTGAAGTTGTGGCCGCCGTCGGTGCTGTAGCTGGCGTGCAGCGAGGGGATGAAGTCCCAGAAGGCCTTGTCGACGTCATATTGCGTGGTCTCCACGGGCAGGTCGGTGAAGTAGGCTTGCTTCCATTTGCGATACACCCGAGCACCGCCCTTGAGGGTGAGGTGCTTGATCTTCTGTTGCACGGCCACGTAGGCATTCAGCTCGTTGTCCACCATCCGAGTAGTGTAGGTGCGGTCGGCGTCGCGCATCCATTGGCCAGTAGCAAAACTCATCGTGTCCCACTGCACGGATTGTGAATTGCGCCCCAGCACAGCCCCAATGCCAGCCTCCATAGTGGTGTTCTGGCCAAAAGGCTTTGTGTAGTCGAGGTCGATGTAATTCCATTGCGATAGGTAGTCCTCTGTGCGACGGTTGCGCATATTGTATTGCTGCATAACGGTGTATAGGCGTTCCCTGTCGCGGATGGTGCGGTCGGGGTTATAGTTGACACCTATATAGAGTTGAATTTTTTGTCCGAGGGTGTCAAGCTTGCGGTCAAGACCGACGCCACCGAAGACACCAATCCAGTTGTTGGGGACAAGGATGTTGGATAGGTAGGAATGGTCGCCTGGGTTGAAGATATATTCTTGCCGGGCGATGTCGTAGTGGCTCTCCACTTTCCTCCGACCGGGGGAGATATTAAGCCACGCATTGAGACTTGTCACGCTGTCTATCTGCCAGTCCACCGAAGCACCTGCGTTGCCGCTCACCTTGCGTTGCCGCTCCGTGCCGGCATAGGAGTATTCGGTAGAGAGACGACCGATTGAGTCGTAGAGTTGCTCGTGGTTCTCCGTGCTGACGTCAAAATTACTGAGGTTGCCGTTGGCCCACGCTGTAACGCTCACCTTCTCGTTGGCCCACACGTAGGAGAGCCACGGCTGGAGGTAGGGCGTGGTGCTGGCGTTGAGACCCACGGAGAGCAGCGAGTTGAGCTGCACGCGCTGGTCGGTGATGATGTTGATGATGGCTCCCGTCGAGCCATATCGGGCCGAGGGATTGCTCAGCACCTCGACGCGCTTCACACTGCTGGCGGGCATCGTATTGATGTATTGCTTCAGCGCCTCGCCGCTGAGGTTCGACGGCTTGTCGTTGAGCCAGATGGTCACGTCGCTGCCGCCGCGCAGGGTGATGTTGCCCTCAGGGTCAACCTCCACGCCCGGTGCGTTCTGCAACGCGTCGGCCATCGTGCCTGTCTGCACGCTCGGGTCGTCCTCCACATGGTAGAAGGTCTTCTCGCCGTCGGCGGAATAGAGCGGCCGCTGGGCGGTGACGCTCACCGTCTGCAGGGTCGTGCTGCTTTGGAAGATGTCTATCACGCCCAACGCCGTGTCGGGCGGAACGTTGAGACGCTGCCAGTAGGTGTCGTAGCCCACCGCCGAGATGCGCAGCAGGTACTCGCCCGCCGCCACCGCCTCGAAGCGCATCGCGCCGCGGTCGTTGGTGGTGCTTCCCGCGACAAACGTGCTGTCCATCGTCCGCAGCAATACACAGTTAGTAAAAGCCATCGGCTCGCCGCTCTTCGCGTCGCGCAGCGTGCCGTGGACGGCGAGGCTCTGTGCCGTCGCCATCCCACAGGTCAAGGCAAACATAGTTGCCAAGAAGAATCGTCTCTTCATTGTGTAGCTTCTTTTCTTCATTATTGTGTAGTTTACTATTAGTTTATTATATACCCCTGATTCTTACAGGAGCGTACAAAAAAGCCGTGAACTTAATCTTCTTTGTTCTAACGGAGGCTCTGGTAAACCTTGACTGCAAACAAGAAAGCTCACGGTGCCGTGAGCGTTTCCCCTTCCATGTGCAGTCAGATGAAATTTTACCAGAATTTCCGTTAGCACAGAAAAGCGAATACGCTTAATATATGTCTATGTTTATATGTTCAGTTTTATGTCATTGATTTTTAAGACTTACATTAACTCAATCTATTTCCTAACCCTTTTTACTGTATGCTTTATCTTACCTATAAAGAAGTTTATTTCAAGAGACGACTCGGTTTCAGAAGTCTGCAAGTCTGGCATTACAATATCAGAAAGTACCTCTCCAAAATGATTGATTTTCTCTGACTGTAAGTGTTTGTCCTTCTCTTTGTGAAGTTCAACGAGTTCACGTTTCAATCCTCGCACTTTTGCAAAGGTTTCTATGATGGCAAAAGTCACCGCTGTTGCGCGTTCGCTTTTCAGTATTGTCGCCAACATATAAAGTCCCTTCTCAGTGAAGACTTTTGTTCCACGGCGATTATTGTCTGATACTTTTGATATCAAAATTTTTGATTTCAGTTCTTGCACCTCACCCTTTGTCAGTTCAAACATATAATCCAGGGGAAACTTGTCAGGGTTGTTCTTCACCGCCTGATTAACAATACGAGTTTCCACACCATACAATTCAGCAACATCAGCATCGGCGATGACATTCTGTCCACGAATCAGAGCAATTTTCTCTACCACATCTGACTCTTGGATTAAAGCCACTCCCATATCTTCTTTTATCGACAAACTTGCATTGCTCATAGTCTATCTATTTAATCTTTGCCCAGCTGTCTTTGAGGGTGCAGGTGCGGTTGAAGACGGGGTGGTCGGGGGTGCTGTCGCGGTCGGTGCAGAAGTAGCCCATGCGCTCGAACTGGTAGCGTGCGATGCCATCGGCAAACTGGTTGTGGTCGGTATCGGCAAGTGCGGGCTCACATTTGGCGGTTACCACGCGGAGGCTATTGGGGTTGAGGTTCTCGAGGAAGGTGTGGCCTTCTTCCACATCGTCGGGGGCCTCGACGGCGAAGAGGCGGTCGAAGAGGCGCACCTCGGCGTCGATGGCGCTGTGGGCCGCCACCCAGTGGATGGTGCCCTTCACCTTGCGGCCGTCGGGGGCGTCGCCACCGCGTGTGGCGGGGTCGTAGGTGCAGTGGATGCAGGTGATGTTGCCCTCGGCGTCCTTCTCGACGCTCTGCGCGGTGACGAAGTAGGCGTAGCGCAGACGCACCTCCTGGCCGATGGCCATGCGGAAATATTTCTTGGGCGCCACCTCCATGAAGTCCTCGCGCTCGATCCACAGTTCGCGTCCGAAAGGAACCTGGCGGGTGCCGTCGGCCTCGCACTCGGGGTTGTTGACGGCCGTCAACATCTCGGTCTGTCCCTCGGGATAGTTGTCAATAACAACCTTCACAGGGTCGAGCACGGCCATGCGGCGCTGGGCCACCTTGTTGAGGTGCTCGCGCAGCGAGAACTCCAGCAGGCTGTAGTCGATGATGTTGTCACGCTTGGCCACGCCGATGCGCTCGCAGAAGGCACGGATACTCTCGGGCGTGTAGCCGCGACGGCGGAAACCGCAGATGGTCGGCATGCGGGGGTCGTCCCAGCCGCTGACATAGTTTTCCTTCACCAGCTGTAGCAGCTTGCGCTTGCTCATCACCGTGTAGTTGATGTTGAGGCGGGCGGACTCGTGCTGATGCGA
>JAEEGH010009642.1_pt1 | contig 22465 bp, 22 predicted proteins | sample 9134181 | NCBI WGS metagenome assembly JAEEGH01 (sample SAMN16246544, study PRJNA631951) | gut metagenome | biome: gut microbiome; feature: rumen; material: DP-attached | host: Bos | place: Iran: Karaj | collected 2018-10
GACCTTCCTGCTGCATATAGATCACCACGCCCTTGCCCTCTTTCTCGATGGCCTGCATGGCCTTATGGAGCTGTTCGCCGCAGTCGCAGCGCTTTGAGCCGAGGATGTCGCCCGTCATACATGAGGAGTGCACACGCACGAGGATGGGCTCATCGTCTTTCCATTCGCCCTTGATGAGTGCCAGATGCTCCAGACCTGTGCTCTTCTGGCGGAAGGGTATCAGGCGGAAATGGCCGTAGTCGGTGGGCATGTCAACCTCTTCGCCAACTTCGATGAGTGACTCTTTCTTCAGGCGGTAGGCAATCATATCCTTGATGCTGATGATCTTCATGTTCCACTCCTTGGCATGTTCCAGCAACTGGGGCAGACGGGCCATCGTACCGTCTTCGTTCATGATCTCCATGAGGGCACCGGCAGGGTAGAGTCCGGCCATGCGGCAGAGGTCGATGGCGGCTTCGGTGTGTCCGCTGCGGCGCAGCACGCCGTTCTCCTGAGCATAGAGTGGGTTGACGTGTCCCGGACGTCCGAAGGTCTCTGGGGTGGAAGCTGGATCGGCAAGGGCGCGGATGGTCTCGGCACGGTCGTGGGCGGAGACGCCAGTGGTGCAGCCCTCGAGCTTATCGACGGTCACAGTAAAGGGGGTGCCGAGTACGGAGGTGTTGTCCTGTACCTGATGGGGCAGGTCGAGTTCCTTGCAGCGTTCTATCGTGATCGGGGCGCAGAGTACGCCACGGGCGTACTTCAGCATGAAGTTCACCTTCTCGGCTGTAATCTTCTCAGCAGCGATGATCAGGTCGCCCTCATTCTCGCGGTCCTCGTCGTCGACGACAATCACGAATTCGCCTTTCCTGAAATCCTCTACGGCTTCTTCTATTGTGTTCAGTTGGATATTATTCATATTCTTTCTTACACCTTATTTATTATATATATATTTCAAACAGTCTGTTGTTGCTCTGCCAGTTTCTCTGCCTGCTGGATGATGTTCTCGCTCGACTGGCGGATGTTGCGCAGGTCGCGATAGAGGCGCAGGCGGAAACGTATCATGCGCACGTAGAAGAAGGCGCCGACGGGTACCAACAGACCTGTGATGATGTTGAGCCACTTCTGGCGGAAGGGGCGTGTGTGGGCACTTACGGCGAGGATGGGCAGATTGTTGAGCTCGCCCAGTATGAGTCTGTCTCTCGTATTGCTCAGGTCTTCGATGACCGCTTCGAGACGCTCGCTGATATGCTCGATATCCTGATCGTCGCCTGCATGGAAGAACACGACGATGGGGTTAGGCCAGCGCAACAGCTTGTGGTTCTCGCTGTAACTGCTGATGTCGTTGCAGATCTCCGTGAGGATGTTGGCGTCTTCTGCATAGTTCGGCTGATCGATGATTACCTCCTTGCGGGCGATGTGACGCTTCGTGCGCAGGCCAAGCAGCTTCATGAAGAAGTTCTTGTAGAGGTCGATGTTGAACACCGTCGAGTCTTTGTTGGCCTTATACGTGAAGAACACAGCGATAGGCGCCAGAACGGCTGTCGATATGAGTTTGCCGAACAGGATGGTCCACTGTCCGTCGCGTGCCATTCGCATGCCGGAGTTGTCGAAGATATAGTAGACGATGAATACGAGCACGGAGATAATCACCGGCATTCCCAGTCCGCCTTTGCGGATGATGGCTCCCAGCGGGGCACCGATAAAGAAGAAGATGAGGCACGAGAGAGCCAGCGTGAACTTTCCGATGGCTTCGATCTGGTGCTGGCGGTAGTTACGGTGGAGCCAGCTCGTGTAGTCCAGGCGCACCTCTAAGTCTGTGATCTGGGCTTGTACGTTTGACATCGCATTCTTCACGGCCATTTGCTTGGCAGATTTGCTCTGTCGCTGGAACAGGGTGTCGTAGGTCATGGCGGTGGTGCTCAGTTCCTTGATCAGTTTCAGGGAGTCGTTCTTCGGAAGTGATATCTTTCTGAAGGTATAGCGTCTGGAGTCATTGTAGTAGGCCCTTCCGACACTGTCGTTGAACTCCTTCAGTGAGTCGAGGTCGTGCAGGATCTGGTTCAGACTCTTGGCGCGTGCGTCACCAGCCACATCGTTCATATCAGCCAAATTGAAGCCGCCGTCGAAATCGAGCACGATGCGCTTCGAAGAGAAGGTCTCTCGGCGGTAGGGGATATTCGCGTTGTTGGCGAGATCCTGCGAACGCATGTTCTCAAACCACTCACCACTATAGAGGTTGAGTATCAGATGCTTCTTCTCGGCCGTTGACTGCATCATGCCGGAGTCGGCCAGGATGATGGCCTGATCCTCGTAGCTGCCCGTCTGGCGGTAGATCATGATGCCGTAGAGCATGCCTGTGTTCAGGTCCTTCTTCTGAACGTAGATGTTCGAACCGGGGATACCGTCATAGAAGATGCCCTCTGGGATTTCCAATTCTGGACTCTTCTGCTTCATGGAAATAAGCAGCTGGTGGAGGTGCAGGTTCGACTGCGGTCCGATCTTGTCTTGGAAGTAATAGGATACGCCTGCTATCAGCATGACCAGCACGATGAGCGGTCTGAAGGCCTGCATCAGCGAGATGCCTGCCGCCTTGATGGCTGTCAGCTCGGAACTCTCACCGAGGTTTCCGAATACGATCAGCGAACTCAGCAGGATAGCCAGCGGCAGTGCCTGTGGCAGCAGCATCAGTCCCATGTACCAGAAGAACTGGGCCATGATGTCGAGAGAGAGACCTTTACCTATCAGCTCGTCGACATATCGCCACAGGAATTGCATCATCAGCACAAACTGGCAGATGAAGAACGTTCCCACGAAAAGCAGACCGAACTGCTTGGTGATAAAGATGTCTAATTTCTTTATTCGGAGCATAATCAGCATGCAAAGATACGGCAAAAAACTCAGATTATGCCCATTTTCACCTATTATTATTAATTTTTAAATATCTTAGAGGCCACTTGCCCTGTGTAGTCTGTCAAGATTGCTCTCCCAGAGGATGTTCAGGGCGTCGGTATCTTCATCGTCGGCGAAGTCTGTGATGAGCAGTGTCAGGAGGTGAGTCACCTCGCTTTTCGTGATGCGCATTTCCCAGTAGGAATCGTCGTCATCGTTGTCATAGTCCCATTTCAACTTGATATGATCGTACTTCACATATTCGATTAACTGGGCCTTTCTGATGTCTTGTTCTGTCCAGGGTTCGCCCCATGTGAAGGTGAAAACGCCATTTGACTCTTCTACGTGATCGGCGAACCACCGTTCCAAGCCGTGAGCACTGCTAATCTGGTCCCACACGATATTGGGCGACTTCGTGTTCAGTGGATATTCAATGTCTATTTTCTGCTTTCCCATACGCTTCGGGTTAATATTTTGTTGTTGGTTAGACCTATCTTTTGCGGCAAAATTACGAAAAATCCTCGAAATAAAAAATATTTTTGCGAAAAATTTTGGTAGTTCCGGAAAAAGTAGTACCTTTGCACCCGCTTAACAGCAAATGGCGGGATAGCTCAGCTGGTTAGAGCGCATGATTCATAATCATGAGGTCGCCGGTTCAATCCCGGCTCCCGCTACAAAAGAAAAGCTCTGAAAATCAAGCAGTTACGAAGATTTCGCAACTGCTTTTTTCTTTTCAAGAACTCGTTAGGGGAAAGTAAAAGGAAAGTTTAAAAGCTGAATTCATAGTTGTTTAAGCTTTATTTTCGTATGGTTTCCATAACTTTCGTTGGGGGCAAATTAGGCTGTAATTAGAGGTTTTACCCCCTCTTTTTGCTAAAACATATAAAAAATGCCCCCGTAAGGGAGCATTGAGGTCTTCATTCAATATTTAGGTAATCTTCCTTCTATTTTGTTGAGCAAAACGATAATCCCGAGTAAAACGGCGGCTGAAAGTAAAAATGTGAATGGTATCCAAACTTCTGCCCATAGTCTGCTCCAGTCACAAAGATAAACAGCAGCGAAGATGGCAATAGTTGCGCTATATATCGTTAACGTTATCATAGCCCAGAAGTTTGGCCAAGATAGAAAGATGCCTTTGTCAGCTCCTAATTCCTTTTTGGCTTTCTTGATTCTCATGTCACATGCTTCGTCAACAGACTTCAAGGTGGATTCTGTATGTTTGGTGATAGCGACCTTTACATGATCAGCAGCCTCGCCCACATTCTGATTTATTTGTTGGTAGATTAACTCTGGCAGTTTGGTCAGAACGGCTTTGTCCGTTGGGGACAAGCCAACCTTCATGTCCTTGTAACCATCCAATCGCTTCTGAATGACTTCTTGTGCCTTTTGGATATCAGCACACCGTCCTTGTAGATTCTCAATTTGCCTCATTACACCAAGAATCTTCTCCAAGAATTCTAAACCGTCATCATAATTACTACCTGAAGATGGTGAGATCTCGTTTTGCTGGGTACCATTTTCTACTGGATTCTCACTTGAAGACTGCTCGACATCATCGAACAAGTTCTTTATTTCATCGTATTTTTTCGACATTACATTATATATTTGTACGTTTACATATTTATATTATTATCTTCCATAACTACGATGGATGATCTTTCTCGGACAGCATTTAGCTACGGCTCTGGCGATACGCTTTGCTCGGAGCAGTTCGTCATCATCATCCTTCTTTTTGTGAGGCAGATCATTGTTGCTTCCTCCACCCCCTCCTGATGAATAACCAGAGCCGCCAGGAACACTCATTATCTCGAAGAATACGCAGAGTGAAATCTCCATGACCTCTTCAAGTACAAACTCAAACTCGCTTTCGAGAGCCTTGAAAGTGTTGCCCATAGCGTTCACGAGATTTTCAGAGACATCAAATGTGAAGTGTTCAGGCTCCTTGCCATTCTGAATACTACGGTCAAACTCAAAATGCTCTTTCTTCGTATCTGCATGGATTGGCTCACAAGTAAAATGATGCTGCTCAGCATAGGCTTTCCGGGCATTCTGTTCTTCTGCCTTTCTCTTGGCAGCTTCATCGTCCATCTCCTTATGTAGCTGTTTCCATGTGCCCTCTATTCTGCTGGCAGTTAACTGTCGGCCTAACTCTGAGGCATTATATTTCGAGTTTCCGCGTTTGATGGTATAGCCAACGATCTTACCTTCAGAGTCTCTCCTGAGTTCTGCAGAATATCCATGTTTTTTTATCATCCGTTGAAAAACATTCCAATCAAACCGATTCATATTTCTCAGAATATCATAGAGGGCATTCTTGATTTCTGCCTTGTGCTCTTCACTGATTTCCCGCGACTGCTTCCAGCCCATACTTTTGTTGATGCTGTTGGCTGCCATCACAGCCTTCTCGCCGATAAGATTGGTATCGTTGATTCTTCCATCGACGGTAAAGCGCGATACCATGAAGTGCAGATGAGGGATTCCACTCTTAGCATCGTGGTGCAGCATGGCAATCCATTTGCTGTTGGCCAAGTCCATTCTTTTCGAAGATACCTTACCTTCCTTATTCTTGAACTCAATCTTATCCATCTCCTCGATAAACCGATGGGCAAACCAATTCCACTGCTCCAAAGTCCATCCTTTCGACTCCTCTTTGGTTGGCGACACTTCCATAGCAATCAGGTTCCTGGTCACAGGCTTACCCTTGGCGATGTAATTCTCCCCAGCATATTTGAATTGCATCCAGATATCATCAAGGTAACCGTCAGTCATAGTAACCGACATGTCCCCAGCCATGTTCTCACTGCAGACGAACTCTGCATCCTTTTTCAGCGTTGCATACGTCGTATAGGCGTTGCCATGCGCTACGGCTCTTGCTCTTGCTATCATCGTCTATGCCCTTTCTATCTTTTTGTCAAGGAACTCAACCAAAGAGAACAGACTCTTCCACCACTTTTGAATCACAGGCATAGATTGGAGTAATTGCTTTCTCTTTTCTTGATCCGTTTGTAGTTTTTTAATGTTGTTGGCAAAGTTCACAATATCCCTGCGGGCAGCAATCAATTCGTCCCTGAACTTAGTGTCAGGCACGCTGGGCTTATAGTTCATCAGTACCTTCCGGCAATACTCACTGAAGTTCATCCGGCATTTCTTTGCATTGTTCGCAATGTACTTCTCTTCTTCGTCCGACAGTCTCAAAGCTTTGGGCTTCCTGATGGGCGAACTGTCAGTTTCCGATTTGCGCGGTCTTCCCCTGCGCTTCATAATTCTCATTTCCTTAGTTTTATCCTGCATAATTAAATACGATTAATGTTCAATATAAGAGGTGCGAGCCTGCGAGTACTCAGCCATCAACACTTGTCGCCAAGTGTTCAAGAGTTTTTCGTATCACGAAAAAACCTCTTGCTAACTTACGTCACATTTCGGAACCTCCGATAGCGCAAAGGTAGATGTAATAATTAATACTGCCAAGAAAACCAAATACTATTTCCTGGCAATGATGAACTTTATTTTTCGGAATTTTCAGCGGCTTTTAAACCGATTAAATTGGGTTAACCAATCTCTTCGGGTAACAAAAACCTTGAGTGCTCTTTTGGCCAATCATATATTTTACCTCGCAAAACTAGGTAAGACCGCATGATTTGATACCGAAAATGTAAAAAACTCATAATAGACTTGCTCTTTTGACTCATATTAATGGAAAAATCATTATCTTTGCACACAGATGAAGGATAGCGATAGGCCCCATATCGTCATTGCCAGTACGTTGGCGGGCATCGGCAAGCAGAATTTGGCCGATTATCTGTGCCATGCCTATTGTCATGAGGGAAGTTGCGAGTTCACGTATAATAATAATGTATATACGCTGTCAGCGGGCGAATGCCTGATAGTGAGAAGGGGTGATTTGGTGTCGGAGGTTCTTGAGAGTGTGGATTTCCGTGTAGATGTCATCTATGTCACACCTGAGTTCATCGAGATTTCCACGCCACAGAGCAATTACGGCATGAAGGGTTCACTGGCTCTTTTTAACAACCCCGTCATGCATCTGACTCCAGACCAGCAGAAAGTGTGTGCCCTGGATTTCGACTATATCAAAAGACGGCTGGCTCTGACATCACATAACTTCCACCGCGACGCGATGATCAACGCTATCCAGTGTATGATTATCGACTTCTTCGATTTCCATGCCTCTCTTTTCGGCAACGAGAAGATTACTTCTCAGTATGCCGACTTGATGAATCGTTTCATTGCGCTATTGGAACAAGGCGACTTTCGGCAGAACCGTGAAATCAGTTATTATGCCGACAAACTCTTTGTTACGCCAAAATATCTTTCTGATGTATCGAAGAAGATCAGCGGATTCGCTGCCAACTACTGGATTAACCGCTATACCATCCTCGACATCAGCCGCCAGTTGCGAAACCGTCGCAAGACATTGACGGAACTATCCGACTACTATGGGTTTTCATCGCCCAGCTATTTCACGCGATACGTGCAGAAATACCTTGGTGTGAAGCCCACAGACATGCGTGATTGATACGATTCGGAAAAAAGTGAAATTATACCCGTATTTTTTATTAAAATAGGTATTCATATTCTTCGTACCTTTGCACCGTGAATTTAAAACGTATGCAAGATATGAAGAAGATTATGATTACAATGATGCTGGCCATCGTAGCGATAGCAGCATCGGCACAGCAGACAGAGCAAGCCAGAGAGCTGACGAAAGAGGAGCAGGCCATGATTGACCTGTCGAATCAGAAGTGGACATGGATGGCAGAGAAGAATGCCGACCAGCTTTCAGAACTGTTCCATGACCAGGCTCAGTTCGTCCACATGGGCGGTTATTGGGGTAAGGCTCAGGAGGTACAGACAATTCGTGAGGGCTGGATATGGTACAAGAAAGCAGATGTACACTCTCAGGAGGTGAAGTTTGCAGGAAGCACCGCGACTGTTTACAGCCGCATTCATCTCACAGCCGTTGTGGGTGGCAATGAGGTGGTCAATCCGTTCATCGTTTCTGAAGTTTTCGTCATGGAGAACGGCAAGTGGAAGCTGTCCGTTCTTGCATTCACACGAACCATGGGAGATTAGGCTATGCGTAAGACCATCACAACTACTATCATGCTGGCAATATCAGCCCTAGGCTTTGCCGCTTGTTCGTCGGACAGCAAAGAAGCAACTCAGTCTGGCTCCAATGATGACGGGCAGACCACGGAGTTCGAGATTCAATACACCCAGGCGGTGCCGAGCGAGTATTTCCAGACGGCTCAGCAACAGGGAAAAGTCGAAGTGCTGTGGTACGATTCCAAAGACTATACACGCGTTGACCGCCCGGCGACCCATAAGCCTGCCTACGTCTATCTGCCCTACGGCTATGACACCACACAAAAATACGATATCATATATCTGCTGCACGGATGGACAGGTACGGCAGAGCAGTACTTCGGTCTCTCCAGTTGGCCACAGATGAAGAATCTCTTCGACCAGATGATTCAGCGGGGAATCACTCGTCCCTTCATTGCCGTTTCGCCCACGTGGGACAAGGACAACCAGTCGAAGGACTGGGGCGAGAGCACCCGCGAGGCTGCCGTGTTCAGTCAGGAGTACGTGAACGACCTGATCCCTGCCGTAGAGCTGCACTATTCCACCTATCTCGAATCAGCTACCCCAGAGGCCATCCTTGCCTCACGCCAGCATCGCGTCATTGGTGGTTTCTCGTTGGGCAGCATCACCACATGGTATATCTTCGAGCAGGCATTTCCGTACAGCCGCTGGTATCTGCCCATGAGTGGCGACAACTGGAGTCAGGGCATGTTCGGCGGAGCATCCCATCCCGATGAGACGGCACAGTTCCTTGCCGACCTGGTGAATGCCTCTCCCTACAAGGACGACTTCTACGTGTGGTATGCCGTTGGAACCGAGGATGTGCGCATCGACCAGACCCACAACCAGGCTCTGGCTATGGCAAAGCTTACCGACACGTTCAATTCCAAGAACTTCTCCTATCACATGAAGAAAGGTGGCCGTCACGACTTCTATGCCGTTTGGGAATTCCTCTACAATGCCCTGCCGTTCTTCTTTCCCAAGAATGAATCAACGGCCATCCATGTCACACGCTCAGGCTATAGCAATGCAGAAATCGTCTATTCCCTAAACGGCACTCGTCTGGCACAGGCTCACCGAGGCATCAATATTATAAATGGTAAAAAGGTAATTAGATAAGGACATGAACAAGATTTTAATGACAATGATTGTGCTGTTGACAATGTATGGCGGGCAGACAGCACAGGCACAAGGGAAAAAGATACTTGTGACTTACTTCTCATGGAGCAACAACACAAAGGCATTGGCTGAGGAAATTCAGCGCCAGACAGGTGCTGACATCTACCGCATTGAACCACGGGAAGCCTATACAACCGACTATAACACGCTGGCATACACAATTGCCCAGAATGAAAAAGCCGACAATGCGCGACCTGCGCTGAAGGACACGTTACAGACCATGTCGCAGTATGACATCGTATTCGTGGGATGCCCTGTGTGGTGGTTTGACGCGCCAATGATTATCCACTCGTTCTTGGAGTGCCAGGCATACGATTTCAAAGGTAAGACCATCGTACCATTCTGCACGTTCTATACCTCTACATACGAAACACTGAACGACATTGTGACGGCTACGCCACAGTCAGATCACCTTGATGGCCTTGGACTTCGCGGAGCATCGAGCTACAGCCAGCAAACAGTCAAGGAATGGCTCGACCGCATAGGCATATCTGACATCGTGGCAGGCATTGAAACAGTCAGCACATCTATAAACAAGGCTGTGGGCGTATATACCATCAGCGGTGTGAAGGTGGACGGCTCTAAGCAGCTGAACAAGGGACTGTATATCAGAGATGGGAAAAAGGTATTGGTAAGATAAAAGGATTGTTATGAAAAGGATGATCACTCTGATGATGACCGCCTCGATGCTGTCGTGTTCGGGTAGTGCAGAGCCACTGCCCGAACCTTCAGCTGACGGCAACGCTGCAGAGAACTACACGCAGCTTATCAGTAAGACACGGGCTTACCCTACCAGTTACGAGCAGGAGGCCGACAAGCGCGGCACCGTCGTAACTATCGATTACGACACCCGTGACTATGCCGACGGCACCAATAGCGCACGCACTAACACGGCTTCGGTTTATCTGCCATACGGCTACGATACCGATACTGACCGAAAGTATAATGTGCTTTATCTGGTTCACGGACACTATGGCACGTCATCCACCTATCTCGCTGCCGATGGCGGACTGTTGCGCAAGGTGCTCGACCAGATGATTCAGCATGGCGACATCGACCCGTTGATAGTGGTCACACCAAGCTACAACTACGGCAGTCCCACATCAAGCTATGTTGATGCCGACAAATACTGCAAGGCACTGCCTTTAGAACTGCAAAACGACCTGATACCCTTGGTGGAAAGCACCTACCGCACTTTCGCTAAGACTACTGACATCGCTGGCCTGTCGGCCTCACGCAGCCATCGTGCCATTGGCGGATTCTCCATGGGCGGCGTCACCACGTGGTATGCCCTTGATGAGACGCTCAGCCTTTTCCGCTATTACCTGCCCATCAGCGGTGACTGCTGGTCGCTTGGAGCCTTTGCCGGTATGAATCGTCCCTTGGATACTGCCCAATATCTGTCAGGGCGCATCACTTCGCAGGGCTACACTTCTGGAGACTTCTATATCTGGGCTGCCAGCGGCACCAGCGACTCGGCCTATCGTGAGACACTTAATCAGATTGAGGGTATGGCACAGCTTGACGATATGTTCACCATGCAGAACATGACCTTCCACGAGAAGGATGGAGCACAGCACGAATACCGTCCTACGGTAGAGTATATCTACAATGCCCTGCCGTTCTTCTTTCCCAAAATGAATCAAGCATATTACACCCGAGAGACGCGTATCAGCGACGTCATCAGCGACCCGGCCTTCGGCAATTATGGACGGTTGATTTTCCCTGTTGACGAAGGCTACTGGAGCGGCACGACGCTCGAACAGTTCGACCTGACGTGGTACAACTACATCGACCCTGACAAGACCGTCGAGGTGTGCAACTACCTGCGCGCCCATGCTGCCGAATGCTTCATCGACATCTATACCGAGGCAGAGAAACAGGCCGACCCCGAGAAGCGTAACACGGGATTGTTCTTCTTCCGTGGTAATACCGATGCCCCCTTTGCCATCTGCAATGCCGGTGGCGGCTTTTCTTATGTCGGAGCCATGCACGACTCGTTCCCGCATGCCCTTGAACTCTCGAAGCAGGGCTACAACGCCTTTGCGCTTATCTACCGTCCGGGTTGGGACACGGCGATGGAAGACCTTGCCCGTGCCATCAGTCATATCTGCGACCACGCCGAGCAACTGGGAGTCCGTCGCGACGGCTACAGCCTCTGGGGAGGTTCGGCAGGTGCTCGCATGGCGGCTACCGTGGGCAATCTCACCAATTTGCGCCAGCTTACAGGTCGCACCGACCTTCCCCAAGCCGCAGCCGTCATCATGCAATACACGGGTCATACCTCTGTATCATCAGCCGATGCCCCCACATACGCCTGTTGTGGCACGTCCGACGGCATCGCCTCGTGGCGCACCATGCAGAGCCGCCTGGAATCGCTCTCCGCCCTCGGCATCCCTACCGAGTTCCATGCCTACAACGGTCTTCCCCACGGCTTCGGCCTTGGCACAGGCACCGTAGCCGAAGGCTGGATCAGCGATGCCATCCGCTTCTGGCAGAATCAAATCTCAGGCACCAGTGGCGTACGCTCCATATCTTCAAACACCAACCATCCCAATGGGATCTATGCCCTCGATGGCACTCGCCGCGACACCCTTCAGCGGGGCATCAACATCGTAAATGGGCGAAAAATAATCAGATAACACAATAACTATAATATATAACGCGTATGAAAAGAATTCTTTTAAGTATCGTGAGCGTGGCAATGGCTACGGCAATGATGGCGCAGACCTTTGACCACGAAGTGACGCAGCCTGCCCCAGGCGGCAATACTGCTGACGGAGGACCGCAGCGAGTGTCGAATGTTACATCTGTGGCTGGCGTTCCGCTTGTGCGGCTCAACAATGGGGTGATGATGCCCCGCTTCGGTTTCGGCACGCAGATTCAGAGCATGGAGGGTGCCAGCCAGCGCCAAGAACTCAACGAGACGGTTCGCGGAACGGTCTTGGCGGCTTTGCAGTCGGGCTATCGCCATCTGGATGCTGCGATGTTTTACTACAACGAGCGCGGTGTGGGATGGGCTATCCGCGAGAGCGGTGTGCCTCGCGAGCAGATTTGGGTGACAAGCAAGATTTGCGGCAACCTGGCTGATGCTCAGAATGCTTTCAACGGCATGCTCCAGCGCCTGCAGGTGGACTACATCGACCTGGTGTATATCCACCATCCTGTCGGTACGCTGGCCGACATCCTGGCTTGCTGGCGCGTGATGGAGAAGGAGTACAAGGCAGGACGCATCCGTGCCCTCGGCATCAGTAATTTCGACAACCGCATGGAGGCGTTCAACTATATCATGGAGAATGCAGAAATCAAGCCGCAGGTGGCGCAGATAGAGTGCCATCCGCTGGCACAGCGCACTTCCGCCCGGCAACTCTATAAGGACAATTACGACATTCAGGTGGAGTGCTGGTATCCGCTGAACCACAACCGGGTTGATGTGAACAACCAGACGCTCCTCCAGATAGCCGCAGCACACGGACGGTCGGTCTATCAGATTATCCTCCGCTGGCACATGCAGGAAGGACTCTGCCCCGTGCCCGGCTCAACCAATCCCGCCCACATTGCCGAGAACATCAGCATCTTCGACTTTGAACTGACCGACGCTGAGATGACCGCCATCCGCGCCATCGACCTTGGTGATGCAGGCCGCTCGTTCAATATTCAATATGGCACCTATAATTTCTTTGGCAATTTCCAGGACTACACCTACGACCACACCTACACACCGTCTGCCATCGAGTGCATCGAGACCAGCACCGACAGCCGTGAAACCCAGCTGTTCTCTCTTGACGGCAGACAGTTGGCTGCCCTTCAGCGCGGCATCAACATCGCCCGCATGAGCGACGGGACGACAAAGAAGTTTTTTGTAAGATAAAAATGATGATATTATGGATAGAAGAGAAGCGTTGAAAGTGATGGGAGCCTCGCTTGCAACCATCGTGATGGCCGGTATTGCGCCTAAGACGTATGCAGCCATCCTGAAGGACAGGAAGAAGGACAAGAAACGACTGGTGTTCTACTTCACGGCTACGGGAAACTCGCTTTTCGTGGCGCGACAGTTGTCGGACAGTCCGATAAGCATCCCGCAAGTTCTGAAGAAGCAGGAGTTGGTGTACGAGGCTGACGAAATCGGAATCGTATGCCCCGACTATGCCGGCGCCATCCCCAAGATTGTGCAGGAGTTTGTGGCCAAGGCTACGCTGAAGGCACCGTATATCTTCACCATCATCACCTACGGCAATTCGCCTGTGAACGTGGCCGAATGGTGGGACGAGTACTGCAAGGGCAAAAGCGTGGTGAACAACTACGTGCAGCCCATCCTGATGGTGGACAACTATCTGCCGGTGTTCGACATGAACGAGCAGATAAAGATAGACAAGCACGTGGACGAGAGTCTGGCCAGGATTCTGGGCGACATCGGCGAGCGCAAGAACCAGATTGCTGCCGCCGAGATGGGCATGTTCAACAAGGACATACTGAAGCGCATGCAGGACCAGCATTTCTCGATGACTGCCGAGCGGCTGCTGGAGTTGAAGAAAGACCGCTGCATAGAGTGTATGACGTGCCAGAAGGTCTGTCCGCACAAGAATTTCTCGCTTTCCGACGGCGGCCTGCAGTTCGCTGGCAATTGCGAGTACTGTCTGGCCTGTGTGCACAACTGTCCGCAGAAGGCACTCACGCTCAAGTCGCAGTGGCCCGGAGCCCCTGGCGAGCGCAACCCCGAGGCCCGCTACCGCCATCCTGACATCTCACTGGGTGACATCATACGGTCGAACAGACAATAAAAGCGATATCTAATAATAAGAGGACTGGCAGCTCTCGTAGTCTGTCAGTCCCCTCGTTGTGTTTTCAGAACGTCATCAGTTCTGGTCGGCGTAGTCCCACTCGTCAGGCTCGGAGTTGATCTCCAGCATGTTCTCTGCCTATTGCAGTTTCCGCATCGTGTCCGTATTACTACAGGCCATCAGCAGTCCCACTACCATAACCGTAAATATCACGTAAATATCAGTCTTTTCATACGCCATGAGGCGAGTGAAAAAAGAGATTCGGGAGGCCGCCGCTGAATCGCCAGCGTCGGCCTCCCGAAGTTTTGTTTGTCAGAGTGAACAAAAAATTCTTAGCTTGTCAATACTTTGAAGCAATACTAACTATATCATCAAAGTTTGATGACATACTCCTTAGTTTGGATTGAAATAGGAATGAGTCTCCACTATCGGCCCAAAATGCTGCCGACCTAGCATTAGAACTTGCATTGCTGGCGCAGTCTTGTATGGCCCTCATATCTCGGCGCATATTCGAAATCGTAGCTTCTAAATCATTCTTTTCGCTTTCTAAATCGCTGATTTGATTTTCCAGCGATGAGACTCTTTGTTCCAATTGTTCCTTTTCAGATTCCAATTCTTCAATTCGACTCTGATTGCAAGAAGTTACTATAAATGCAAGCACTGCAATAATACAATACCTACGCATAATTATATATCCGTCCTATACCTATACTTATTGACTATATATCTTACTTCATCATAAGGGAATCCAAGTTCCTCATATAGCTTGTAAGCTTGTTCGCCTATACGTTTATGCTCATCACCACCATTCATCAAAATGAATATGTTGGAACAATTGCTTATCATATATTCGAGAATCTGTCGATTCTTGATCTGCTTGATATATGGCACAATCTTCTCATAGGTGTTATAGAAAGGCTTGAATTCTTCTATTTGTCGTTTGGTCATCCCAAAATAGATAGCGGCTTTGTCTAAATACTGCAATGCCCACCCCATCTCATCCAATGGAATAGTACCTCTCGTTGTTAGATATTCCAGCAAGAAATACAATGCATACCTTTGTTCGGCCTCCAATATGTCATACGGCGGAATTGGCTTCCTTGTTCTACTAAATAGTCCCATAATATGAATCTTTGTTTTACAAATATAAATTCTTACCTAAAGGAGCATTCCAAGTGCTACCACAGTCCATACATTCCAATCCAAAATCGAAATCATCTGTAACATGCCTACTTCCGCAATTCGGACAGCGGTCTCTTGTCACTACTTTTTTGTCAGGGAAGTTGTAATATTCAATGCATTCCTGTAATGAAGCATGGCAGTATCGCTCTGTTACCTTTTCTGTTTCATCGACAATAATCTGCATATATTTATTCCATAAGCCTTGACTTTCTGCCTCTGTTTTTAGCTCTCCGTTTCTCAGGTGCTGATACATTAAGTACATTATCTCGTGTGCTATAGGAGAGTCGTATCCTTCACAAAACAGAGGGATATTTGCATTTGTTCCGATTTTCTTTATCAGTTTTCCTCTGTACTCTTTCCTGAATGCCTCTTCTGGGGTTAAAGGCTCTGTGTTCTTGCTCTTAATGAATTCCTCATACCATTGCTTGGCATAAAATGATGCGGTGTTCCTAAAATCAACTTTGGCAAAATCAGATTCTTGCGAAATTAGGTTGTCAAAAACGTTCAGCGCCTCCTCATCACAAAGGTCTTTGGCCATTTCCTTAAATTTATTTAGAAAGTTATCCTTTATCTGATTCCAGTCGGATAAACCATTTGCGTCAGCCATCCTCTTAAATGATTCTGTTAATTGCATAACATCTTCATCATCCATATCATCAAAATCCAACTTAGTTAATTCTGTCAATGCTTTCGCTTTTTCAGGATTATCTCTTTTCCAAGACTCCCAATAACTTTCATCCTTGGGTGCATTCTGCTGCCGTTCTTTTAGCCATTCAATCATCAAAGCAGAACAAGTATTGCTCTCTGATATGTGGAACATGTTTACCTCATTTGCCATTTCCTTCTTTGTCGTTTCTATCATTTGGGGAATGAGTCGAGCGGGATACTTCTCCATTTCCCTAAGATAAGTAGTTTTCATCTGAGGTATTGAACAATTCAAGCTCTTACTAAATCTGTCCAGCATTTGAATCTTCTCCCTTACGTCCCTGTCTGACATATTAGACATGTCGATACTCAGCAAATCCTCAATTTCTTTTGCCTTATTAGGGTTCGTTTCTTTGTAGTTCTCCCAATAAGTCTTTTGCTTTACAGGTTCTGCCACTTGAACTGGTTGTGGCTCAACTCTTACAGGCTGTTGCGGCTTTGGTGTCTGAGCTGCTTCTTTCTTTTTCTTTTCTTCCTCTTTCTGATTGCCGAAGTAAACCAGAGCGATACCTAAAGCCAACCAGAATACTGGTCCGAATACATTGTGTCCAGCTGATGCTGCACCAATAAAACTCAAACCTCCTAAAACAATGCAAATCCATCCAAATGTCTTCATAATTGACCCTCCATTAATCGTTATTTATATCTTCAATTTTCTTTGAGCAAAGTACCACTATCAATCCAACAATGACATTTAATAGCGATATAACAAATGCAAGCCAAAAGCCAATCTTACGTGAACGTCCCATGCAACCGACACCATATGCCAAGCCGACGGCGATAATTAACAAGAACAACATTTCCATATCCAGATATTTTTATTATTTATAAGAAAGTGCGCAGAGCATCTCTACGCGCCTACAGGTTCACCACAAACCCAAACAAGTCATAGAAACGTCTGCGCACTAAGGCGCGACGCTCTTTACTTGTTTGTTTGGCTCTCTTTTGCTTCGAGGTGGTGATTCGTAGGCGACCAAGAGCCTGCTTCCTTTCGGATTGCGATTGCAAATTTAAACAAAAAACTTCAAAATCGATGTCCAAAAATGCAAAAATCACATAAAATGAAGCGAATTTGTTTATTTTTATGTGAAAAGAGGCAGAAAATAGACAACTAAATGAGAATATAAGTGAAAAATGTCCTTCCAAACAAAGATTTTCGTACAAAAATGCCACAATTATGAAAATTTGTGGTAACTTTGTACCGATTTTTAAGAAAACGGTATGGCAAAAGAGCAGAATTCATACATCTCGTCAGCCAGTATAAAGGAGCAGGGCAGGACGGCCTACTACAAGATGCTGGAAAGTGCGCGACAGGGCGAACTCATTCAAGTGCGCCGCGGCGTGTATGCCAATATCGACCAACTGAGTGGCAACATGATTGACATTAGCACCATCGTTCCAGATGGCATCTTGTGCCTGTGGTCGGCTTGGAACATTCACCAGCTAACAACTTCTATGCCTCAGGCTTTTCATGTGGCCATTAAAAGAGACAGAAAGGTAACGGTTCCGTCGTTCCCCAAAGTGGAGATTCACCATTACACAGAGGCAATTCTTGGAATTGGCGTGATGGCGATGGAGATTGACGGTTTCAACATCCGGCTTTATGATGTGGAACGTTGCGTGTGTGATGCGGTGAAGTTCCGCAATAAGATAGGAATGGATGTCTGCTCGGAAATCATCAGCAACTATCTTGAACGCCCCAACAGAAACCTGAGCAAGTTGATGGACTATGCTCGGAAACTCCGTGTAGGCACCATTCTCGAACAATATCTGCAAGTGAAACTATGAGCAAGGACAACATAACGAATTACGGCAAGTCTATCCGCAGCAAACTACTGAACATTGCCAAGAAGGAGGATGTGTTTTATCAGACCATTCTCACACGATACTTTCAGGAGCGACTGCTTTACAGAATGTCGCAGACAAAATATCGCAGCAACTTCTACCTGAAAGGTGGTGCGCTGATGTATGCCTACGAGAAGTTTGCGGCTCGTCCCACGTTGGATATTGACTTCTTGGGTAACAACATCAGTAATGAAGGGGCAACTATCGTTGCTACTTTCAAGGAGATTTGTTCCGTGCCATACGAAGAGGATGGTATTACATTCGACACCGACAATATCACGGCACAGAACATTACCGAGTTCAAAGACTATCATGGTATCCGTCTGAGCATTCCTGTGAGGATGGACACCATTGCACAGGTGTTGACGATGGACATTGGATTTGGCGATGTTGTCACGCCAAGTCCGATAGACCTTGACTATCCTGTGCTACTGGAGCAACTGCCAAGCGTGAACATCATGGCCTATTCGCTTGAAACGGTCATTGCGGAGAAGATGCATGCCATAGTGGACCTTGCCGACCAGAGCAGTCGCATGAAAGACTATTATGACCTATACAACATCTTGTCGAAAGAGAGATATGACGTTGATACGTTGCAGGAAGCCATCATTCGTACATTTGAGAACAGGCACACTTCATACGATGCCGACACCATGTTTTTCCGCAAAGACTTTGCCGATAATCAGCAGATGCAGGTTAGGTGGCAGGCTTTCTTGCGCAAGATCATAAAAAACGAGAATGTCACGTTTGCAGATGTTGTAGTTTACATTCAGAATGAGTTGCGCCCATATTGGGAAAAACTGTCGCACGAATAAAGTCATTGCATAAGGAAAAGTAATACAGTCAAAATACCCCGATTTAAATTTCCCAACTGGAAAAAAATAATTACCCTATTGGATTTTTAGTTTTTTCCAGTTGGGCGGCTTTTTTGTGGGTTTTAGGAAACACGAAGTTTTCAATACCCAAAATGGGGTATTCAAAATGACATATATCAAGAAGTGAACGGGTCAATACTCAGAAATGAGTAAATTGCCATGAAAAGTTTGGAAGTAACAGAATAAATGCTTATATTTGCAGCATATTTCGGTTGTGCAGCGGCACAATGTCAAGAGACATCATATCGGCACTGATACTACAATTTCACTGGATCAAAAAAGAATGTTCACACTCTAAAAACAGTTGCCATATGAAAAAGTCTAAAATCGCACGTAAGTGCACCCCTCTGAGCGGGGTTACAATAGCTCAATTTGTGAATGGATGCAGGAGTTCACAGCCTCAGCAGCTTGTCGTAGAGCTGGAGGAGGTGAAACCTGAAGTAATGACCTTCAAGGCATTCCGGCCAGTACATATTGTTGGTACTGGGATGGAAGTGCCCAAAATCTCTAAGTTTGTACCAGCAGCACCCAAGTTCTTCGAGGTGCAGGCTATCACCAAAAAGGAGGCAAAGGAATTGCGCCGTCTGGGTTATCAGGTTCGTCTATTAGGTCCAGAAACGAACTTTACCAGTGCCACGTCTATTATCAAGGCTGTACGCGGAGTCACGACCATTACGGGTACGGGCAAGCTGACTTTGTTTGACAGTGTCGGTCGGAAAAGTAGCACTACAAGACGCAAGGGCGGCACAGCAAGACGAGGTAGCGGCGTAGCCTATAGCAGCAAAGGCGGTGGCGGTGGTTCTGGGCCTATTGACATTGACTTCGGCACAAGTGGTATTTCGTTTGGCGGCGGTGGCTCAGGAGGTGGCACGCCGACTTCTGAGCGTCGTTTCCTTGCGCTTATCCTGATTGACATTGAGAAACAGAAGGCGATTCTGGATAAGCAGGCATCGGAAATACGCATAAGGATGCGCCAACTGCCAGAGGATGACGATGACACCAATATGGACGAAAGCGTTGAAGCAGATAGCAAGCCTGTGTTCAACGAATATATCAACGAGAACTATATGGCTGATGCATTGTTCGAGGTGTATGAGCACTATCGTTCAAAGAACTTGTTCAACAAGGACTTCAAGCCCATAGACCTGGTAGCATACTTGTTTGTGATGGTAGCCATCTTCGGTTACGGTCGCATCGACTTTCGCAGCAATGCTCAGAAGCCTTTTTTCGACTTTTTCAAAAAGAAGGTCGTTCCAGACCTTGACAGTACTCGTGGAAATACGCGCGAATCGATGGGCAACAGACTGAGAGGCAAAATGCAGTATCTGTTTCCTAATTCTACACCCAAGAACCAACTTCCAACAAGCAAACGTCTGGAGGCTGAGAAGGCAGAAAAAGAGTTCTTGGAGGTTTATGGAAATTTCCACAAAACAAAATATGGAGCTATCCTGAAACGCCAGCTCGGAAAATAGCATAATCCTTTATAAACAGGCGATAGAGGGGAATCTCGACAGGGGTTCCTCTCTATCGCTTTTTTCCACTCCTTATATGGCGCTTTCCAAACCCATCCGCCTCGGTCAAAATCGGTTGTAACTTTGCAGTGTCAAAAGGACGAAAATCCCCATGACAAACATCAAAAAGTGTTCTTTGAAAGATTTACATTTAACCCTTTAATCAAGCGTCAAGATGAAACAGATTTTGAAAGCAGTCCTGACGATGATGTGCGCGGTGCTGATAACTACGGCTTGCAGAACGTCGAGCCACAGCACCGTGGAAAGACGGACGCAGAGCGTCGAGCGCCAAAGGGAAGCAAAGGCCGACACTGTGAGCGAGCATACAGCGGACTCGGTGCTGGTCTATGTGGAACGGGGCGACAGCATCGTGCGCATCATTGAAAGGAAAGTACACACGCGAGAGAAGTTGAAGGTGGTCAGGGACACCGTAGTTGTTTACGTCCAGAACGACTCCATCGTCAAGAAGGAGGTAGTGAAGGAAAAGACATCACGCAGCCCGCCCCGCTGGAAGCGGATTCTCGCAATCTTGGGATTATTAGTGATTGTCCTTGTGGCAGTCAAGTTACTAACAATTTTAAAGCATTTCAAATTATGATTAACATCAAAGCTGTTCAAACAACATTGAACGTCGGCCCACAGGCCGGCAAGGACCGCTTCGTGATGCAGGCTCAGAACTATAGCACACTTAGCGAGTCCAAGGTTATTGCCGAAACTGCGGCACGTACAAACATGAGTAAGCAACTGATTCGTGCCTGCTGGGAAGGCTGCGCCGAGATTATCAAGGCTTGGGCGACCGAAGGCCACTCCATCCCTATCCCCGGGCTGGGCCATATGCGCTTCGGTATTCGCGCTACATCTGTAGAGAAGGTAGAGGACGTGAAGGCAAACCTTATCACTTCGCGCCGCGTTATCTTCATCCCCTCAGTGGAAATCAAGGAGGAACTGGCAAAGACCTCGATTTCTATCACTTGTTACGACAAGGATGGAAAGAAAATCAAGACCGTAACCAGTGCCGACACGGATGACATCGAGGAGGATGACGGTAGCACTACTGATAACACTGGCGGTGGTTCTACTACTAACAGTGGCGGTTCTACTTCTGGTGATTCTAACACTGGCGGTTCCAACAACGGATCGACATCCGACGGTTCGACAGGTGGAAACAATAGCGGTGGTTCCAACACAGGAGGTTCAGGTAGCAACACTGGTGGCTCGACGGGTGGTAACACTGGCGGCAACAGCGGTTCTCAGAATGGCACCGAGGGTGACTACCGACTGGTGATTTACAAGTACGGCAACGGTACGTCAACCGTGACGGACGACAGCGAGCAGGAAATCAACAGCAACGACAACGTGCATTCCGGCTCTAACGTGAACGTCAGCGTTGTGTCCGGAAACGGCATGGAGCCTATTGCCAAGGTCAACGGCAACCGTATCACTCTGACTGAGAACGACGGAACCTACACTGGCTCGTTCCAGATGCCTACCAAGGGCACCGTGCTAGAGATCAACTCCGAGCCTGACGAGTGGGACTACGCCGACCAGAACTAGTATTCATTTTATCTTCTGAGTAGCCGCTTTCAAGATGGAGAGTGGCTACTCTTTCTGAAAAACAAGATTTTAGAAAGGAGGTGAATATGCGTTTGATATTATGGCTTATCATTCACTGCAGTGCGGTGATGCCATCCCAGACAAGTTCCATCGAACAAATATCGGAATGGCACACAGCAAAAGGCTGGAACGGCTGCGGGTACCACTATGTCATCAGACGCTCTGGTGACATAGAAGTTGGCAGACCTGAGAACGTGGTAGGAGCACATTGTTACAATTACAATCGCAACTCCATCGGCGTTTGCTACGAAGGAGGCCTTGATGCCAAAGGCAAGCCTGCCGACACGCGTACTCCTGAGCAGAAAAAGGCCATGCTTAACTTGCTGACCGAACTGAAGAAGAAGTATCCCAATGCCGTCATTGTGGGTCACAACGAATTCAGCAACAAAGCGTGTCCTTGTTTTGATGCGGCCAAGGAGTATAAGGATTTAAAGCCCTGAGGTTCGTTTCTCTTTCTTTTGGAAGCTCCCGATGACTATCATTGCGGTAGGACATCGGGAGTTTTTTTGTGTTGTCGCTCAGCCCTCGGCCTATACTACGATATACCAACGACGGCGGAACGACCTTCCAACTTTTCTATTGACGAAAGGACTGCCAGAAGTGCCGAATAACAGGCAAAAAAGTCGCTTTCGGAAAAAAGTGAAATTTTACCCGCAATTTGTGTTACAACAGGTTGCGGGTTTCTTCGTACCTTTGCACCCAGAATTTAATCAAACAATAATGAATATGCAGACAATCAAATTGAACAACGGCGTGGAAATGCCACAGATGGGTTACGGAGTGTTTCAGGTGTCGCCTG
>JAEEGH010009643.1_pt1 | contig 22465 bp, 9 predicted proteins | sample 9134181 | NCBI WGS metagenome assembly JAEEGH01 (sample SAMN16246544, study PRJNA631951) | gut metagenome | biome: gut microbiome; feature: rumen; material: DP-attached | host: Bos | place: Iran: Karaj | collected 2018-10
TCGGGAAGGCGATGAAGTCGCGGATCGAGTCGGCGCCACCGAAGAGCGAGCAGAGACGGTCGAAGCCGAAGGCCAGGCCAGCGTGAGGCGGTGCGCCATACTCGAAGGCGCCCATCAGGAAGCCGAACTGTTCCTGCGCCTTCTCGTCAGTGAAGCCGAGGGTATGGAACATCTTGTTTTGTAAGGTACGGTCGTGAATACGGATGGAGCCGCCACCGACCTCCACGCCGTTCATCACGATGTCGTAGGCATTGGCACGAATGTCGCCCCACTTGCTCGGATCATCGAGCAAGGCCTCGTCTTCAGGTTTCGGTGCGGTGAAGGGGTGGTGCATGGCATAGTAGCGTTGCGTTTCCTCGTCCCATTCAAGCAGCGGGAAGTCGATGACCCACAGCGGTGCGTATTTGTTCGGGTCGCGGAGGCCGAGTTGGTTACCCATCTCGAGACGCAGGGCATTGAGTTGCACACGGGTCTTCATGGCCTCGCCACAAAGGATGAGCATCAAGTCGCCAGGCTTGGAGCCAAACTTCTCGGCGATAGCCTTGAGGTCATCGGGTGTGTAGAACTTATCCACAGAGGACTTGAACGTGCCATCGGTGTTGTATTTGATATAGACCATGCCACCGGCGCCCACCTGCGGACGTTTCACGAACTCGGTGAGCGCATCGAGTTGCTTGCGGGTGTACTCGGAGCAGCCCAAGGCGTTGATTCCAACGACCAGTTCAGCGTTGTCGAAGAGGCCGAAGCCTTTGCCTTTAACCACCTCGTTGAGTTCCACGAACTTCATCCCAAAGCGGATGTCAGGTTTGTCTGAGCCGTAATATTTCATGGCATCGTGCCAGGTCATGCGTGGGAATTGGTCGAACTCCAGGCCTTTCATTTCTTTAAAGAGGTGTTTGGCCAGACCTTCGAAGGTGTTGAGCACATCTTCTTGTTCGACGAACGACATTTCGCAGTCGATCTGGGTGAACTCGGGTTGACGGTCAGCGCGGAGGTCCTCGTCACGGAAGCAGCGCACGATTTGGAAGTAACGGTCGAAGCCGGCCACCATCAGCAGCTGCTTGTATTGTTGCGGGCTTTGTGGCAAGGCGTAGAACTCGCCTGGGTTCATGCGCGATGGCACTACGAAGTCGCGAGCACCTTCTGGTGTGGACTTGATGAGCATCGGGGTCTCGATCTCCATGAAGTTCAAGTCACTGAGGTAATTACGCACCAGCATGGCCATGCGGTGACGCAACTCGAGGTTCTGGCGCACTGGGGTACGGCGCAGATCCAGATAACGGTATTTCATGCGAAGGTCGTCGCCACCATCGCTATTGTCTTCGATGGTGAACGGCGGGGTCTTACTACTATTTAATAAGGTGAAACCGTTGACACGAATTTCGATGTCACCCGTAGGCATGTTGGGGTTTTTGGATTCGCGTTCGATGACGGTGCCTTTGGCTTGGATGACGAACTCACGGCCAAAGGTGCGTGCTTGTTCCACCAGCTTGGGGTCGCTGTTGCTGTCTAAGAAGAGTTGAGTGATGCCGTAACGGTCGCGAAGGTCAATCCAGACCAAGGCGCCCTTGTCGCGGATGCGCTGCACCCAGCCGGCCAAGGTCACTTCCTTGCCGGCATCGGCAAGACGAAGTTCTCCACAAGTATGGGATCTATACATGGTATAAGAATTTAGAATGCAGATTTTAGAATTTAGAATGCAAAATTACATTTTTTTATACTTTTGCATCCATGTTAGGAAAAATAAAATACACATTGTCCATTCTCGGATTGCTCCTTTTCGCCCGATGCGCCAACATGGTGACCCCTACGGGTGGGGCCAAGGACATCACGCCTCCCAAAGTCACCGAAGCGGTACCTGAGAATCGAAGCACTGGCTTTGATGGAAAGAAGATCGAGCTCAGTTTCGACGAATACATCACCTTGGAAAATGCCAACCAAAACGTGCTCTTCTCCCCGCCCCTGAAGGAGAAACCCGACATCAAGCTAAGCAACAAGACCGTGGTGATCAAGCTCAAGGAACCCTTGGAGCCAAACACGACCTATACCATCGGTTTCGGAAATGCCATCAAAGACCTACATGAGGGCAACGTCTTTAACGATTATGTTTACAGCTTCTCAACGGGAGAGGTGCTCGACACCTTATCAATTACTGGAAAAGTGTTGGATGCGGAAAGCAAAAAACCGGTAGAGGACCTCTTCGTCGGACTATACAGTCAGGAGGGCGACAGCCTTTTCTTCCAGCCCACACTACGTCAGCCGGATTACATCACCAAGACCGACAAAGAGGGGCGATTTGCCCTCAACGGATTGCCCGAGCAGTCATTCCTGATCTTCGCCTTGAAAGACGTGAACTCGAACTTGTATTACGACATGCCCAACGAGATGGTTGCCTTCCTCGACACGCTCATCACAACAACTCCCGATACAGCTAGTGCAAAACACTCAGAACTAATACTTTACGCTTTTACCGAGATGGACACCACCCAAATGCTTTTGGAAAAGAAATTGGTGGAAGAGGGATTGCTACGATTTGTGTTTCGGCATCCTGCCAGAGCGGTCAGCATTGAGACTCCAGACCTCTTGCCCGACACGTTTCAGATCGTCAAGGTATGGTCGGCAACCGACGACACCTTATGGTGGTATTTCACCCCGAATGTCATCGACAGTCTAAGGGTCAACATCCAATATGACACCCTTATCAACGATAGCACTCGCTACAGTCTGAAATACCGGGAGTCAACACAACGGAGAAGAAGCGCTCCTAAAAAACTGAAAGTCAGCAACAACCTAAAAAACAACCTGTTGATGCCCGATGAAGACTTTCTATTGAAGTTTTCTGAGCCTGTGACCAGTGATACGATTCGGGTGAACGACATGGTGTTTGAGAAGGTTGATGACCAGAGAATGGATTTTCGGTTAAAGAAAACGATACACGACACGGCAAGTTATTCTGTAAATATCACCGATTCAGTATTTTATAGCCTTCGAGGCTACACCAATGATTCCATTCACGTCAACTTCAAGAGGGCCACGGAGAAAGACATTGGAAACATTTTTATCACGGTGGTGCCTCCGTCCAACACCCAGTTAGTCATCCAATTGAAGGACAGTCGTGGAGCAGTTGTTGACACTTGTGTTATCGACCAGGAACGTCGAGTGGAATTCAAGCGTTTGTCACCTGAGAAATACAAGCTCAGTGCGATCATCGACAAGGACCGGGACGGGAAATGGAGCAGTGGGAACTTCCATCGGGGGTTTCTTCCAGAGACTGTGGTGGACTATAAGGACGAGTTGGATTTGAAGCCAGGTTGGGACATTGATTTGGAAGAGGCTTGGGTTTTTTAAAAAACATTATTTTTTATTAAAAAAAACAAGTTTAAGCGAAGCGAAAAACTTTTTTTGTATCTTTGTCAGTCATAATCCAAACAGAAATTGAATAAAGAACGATAAAACTATCGATATTAATGCATTAATTTATCAAATTATTAACTAAATTCAATCTTTTATGAAAAGAAAAGTATTTTCTTTGCTCGTATTGTGCTTGTTTGCCTTCCTAGGCTTGGCGAACGCACAATCCTCGGGAACGGTTAGTGCCAATCCCGATCCGATTGATCTTGGTTATCGCCCATTAGGTGCGTGGATGCGTCCTTTCCAGGTGCAACTCACGGCCACGGGTGCTGCCCAGACGATCACCGCCATTGAGGCGGACAAAGACTTCTTTGTCATTGACGCCAACTTACCTTCAACGGTAAGTGCAACGGCTCCTTTCAACTTCACCGTGGATCATGGTGAGGCTGCTGAGGGTCCCGTCAAAGGCAATTTGGTCGCCATGACGGAAAGCCGCAAGGCTTACATCTTTGACATCCAAGCTGTGGCTTACAGCCCGATTGCTGCTGATGTCACTGAGACTGCACCTACGATTACGTTGCCTTTCACGGCCACCGTGGGTGAGAACATCTACGACAACTACTTGCTGCCTGGCGACCTCGCCGATGGTAAGGATGTGGTTTACAAGATGAACATCACTGATGACATTCTCTTCAACGCTTACGTTGAGGGTGAGAATGGCAAAGTCGCCCTGTATCAGGAAGATTTTGCTGGTGAGCCAGGTCCTGGTGCTACCAACAACTACACCGGTATTAATGTCGGTGGTGGCGGCGGTGGCCCATTCGAGGCTCAGGTTGGTTTTGGAACCAACACCTCCGGTTATGTTCCGGCCTACTATCTCTACAACTACTCCATCAGCCAACAGCTCTTCCTTGCTGACGAGTTGACGCTGGCCGGTGCTGCCGCTGGCAACATCAACAGCATCAGCTTCTACACCGAATCCACCTATGGTTATTTGATGAAGAACACCAGCATTTATATTGGCAACACCACTGCCGCTACGGTCACCGACCAAAGCCCCAGCATTGCCAATATGACCTTGGTTTACTCAGGTAATTATCAACAAGTGGTTGGTTGGAACGAGTTCGAGTTCAGCACTCCGTTTGCATGGGACGGTACCAGCAATGTGTTGGTGCTTTTCATCATGAACAACGGCAACTGGTCCAGCTCTATCGCATGGCAAACCCACAACCCTGGTTTCATGGCAAGCGCATACCAATACAGAGACGGTGATCCTTTCGATCCGGCAACCCCGGTTTCCATGTACACTTCATCGACGCTTCGTGCCAACACCATCTTCAAGGGTGTGGCTCGTTCGGCTTCTCCAATGAATGTCAACATCACCGATATGACCTTGACTCCTGGTGTGTATTATCTCGCCGCTTCTTCAACGAGCGATGAATTCACCGTCAATGTCAACACCGATGAGCTTCCTGTTCCGGAACCGGCCTACAATCCTTATCCTGCTGACGGCGATGTGGACATCACCACTCCTGTGACCCTCACTTGGAACTTCGGTAACTACACCACCGCTTATCGTCTGCTCCTCGGCACCACCTATCCTCCGACTGAGGTTGTGGTTGACTGGACAAACGAGTTGGCCAACGGCTACTACACTGGCGAACTCATCAACAACAAGAACTACTTCTGGAGAGTTGATGAGAAGAACACCAACGGCATCACCGAAGGTGAAGTTTGGGGATTCACCACCACGTTGAACATCCCGACCGGCCTTGCTGCTGTTGACGAGAAGATTTATGTCGGCGACGACCTGCAACTCTATTGGGATCAAGTCGAAGACCGTTCATACAGAGGCTACAACGTGTATCAAGATGGTGTGAAGATCAACACCGAATTGGTCACCACAACCGAATACACCGTTAGCGGACTTACCTATAACACTGATGCTGGTTATGTCTTCAACGTGACCGCCGTCTATGATGAAGGTGAATCCAACTTCTCGAGCGACCTGATCGCTTTCGTGTCGGGCAACGGCACCATCAGCGGTAAAGTCACTGAGGTTGACGGTACCACCGGCATCGCTGGTGCCGACATCGTGTTCGAAGGTCTTGATGAGTTCTTGCGTCCTGCCACTTATACCTTCACCACGGGTGCCAACGGTACTTACACCGGCGCCATGAAGAAAGGTACCTATAATGGCATCGCTATGAAGGAAGGTTATCAAGGTGCTGAATATGAAGGTGAAGTCACCATCAACTACAACACGACCACTCCGAACATCAACTTCATCCTGAAAGAGATATGGTATCCGCTTGGTGAAGTCATCGCTGAAGAAGTCGATGAGAACCAAGTGAAAGTTTACTGGAGCGCCAACATCATGAGCGAAATCATCGAGAGCTTCGAGACTGGCGACTTCAGCGCATTCGACTGGGTCAACGACGCTGCCCATCCTTGGGTGATCACTACCACCAACCCCTACGATGGAGAGTACTGCGTCAGAAGTGGCAACCAAGATGTCAACTCCTCCTCTTCTGTTTTGCAAGTCAGCGTTGAAATCAACCGCGACGGTTTGATGAGCTTCTACGGAAAAGCTTCATCTGAGCAGAACTGGGACTATGGTTACTTCTACATTGACGGCACCCAGAAGGCTTCCTTCACCGGCGCTGGCAACTGGGTGAAGAAAGAGTATCCTATCACCGCTGGTGTTCACACCTTCAAGTGGGAATACACCAAGGACGGCAGCTTGAGTGCCAACGACGACTGCTTGTATATTGACTACATCAGCTTCATCCATGATGCTGAACCCGTCGTTCCGGATGGACCTGGCACTTGGTATTACTATGACAATGGTGTCAACGAAGACGCTATCGGTACTGGTGGCGGCAACTTCTCATGGGCTGTCATGTTCCCTGCTGGTTCCTACACTGGCACCGCTGTGACCAAGGTTTCCGCTTTTGACTACATGGCTATGGACGGAACGGTCACCATCTACAACGATGGCGCTACTGCTCCTGCTTCACCAGTCGGAACCAGAGACGTCAGCTTCGAAGGCAGTGAAGATTTCGTTGAATTCCCATTCTCTTCACCAGTAGCTATCGATGCTTCCAAGAACCTCTGGGTGGTGTTCTACAATGGTAGCGGTGCCACTTACCCCGCCGCTGTTTGCACCAACACTGGCGATGCTAACGGTCGTTGGGTCTCCATTGATGGCGTAGTTTGGGAAGACATGGCTACATATAGTTTGGACTACACCTTCATGATTCGTGCTTTCGTGAGCACGGGTGCCAAGGGTGAAGTTCAAGAAATCACGCTCAACAACCAACCTCACACGGGTGGTACCCTCGCTGCCGCTGGCGTTGCCAAGGCTAACAACACCCGTGCCTTCGACCACTACAACATCTATCGTACCACTTGCGACGACATGACTGGCGAGAACGCTGAGTTCCTCGGCAGCATCAACGACACCATCTACCTCGACAACGACTGGGCTTCACTCGAACCTGGTGTTTACAAGTGGGGCGTCAGCAAGTTCTACCAAGGCAACCGTAGCAACCGTGTGGTTTACGACTTCGAAAGCAACTTGAGCGGATGGACTACCATCGATGCCAACAATGACGGTATCACATGGTGCGACCTCCCAGGCATCAACAACTACACCAGCTACTATGTTGGTATGACTCTCGACTGGTACCATGGCGGTTCCAACGCTGCCATCAGCGGCTCCTACATCAATGGTATTGGTGCCCTCAACCCAGACGAGTACCTGGTGTCACCTCAAGTGAGCCTCAGCAACGGTTCCAACATCTCATTCTGGACTGCTGCCTGCGACCCGAGCTATGCTGCCGATCACTTCGGCGTGTTCGTCTCCACCGGTAGCGCTACCAACCCGGCTGACTTCGTCTCCGTCCAAGAATGGACGCTGACTGGAAAGGCTAGCAGAGCTGGCAAATCTCCTGCTTCACGTGAAGGCAGAGGCGACAGAATTGGTACTTGGTACAACTACACCGTTGACCTGAGTGCTTATGCCGGACAGAATGTCTATATCGCATTCCGTCACTTCAACTGCTACGACCAGTACATCATGTGCATCGACGACGTCGAAATAAGCGGTGGCGGCGATAACCCGAATCCTCCGACTCCTCCGACTCCTCCGACACCTCCAGCGGGTGGCGACATCACCTACACTGGTGTTGAAGGCGAATCAGGCGTGCTCTGGTCCAACTGCCTCGAAAACAAGATGACCGTCAGCGCTACCGTCACCGTCAGCACCAACAGCGGCGACCCGGTCGAAGGAACTACGGTTACCTTGAACAACATCAATGAAGCTGGCTACACCTATAATGTTACTCTCGATGAGACCGGCACCTACACTTGGGAAACCATGCGTAGAGGCACCTACGAGGTCAACGTCAACTTGGATGGCTTCACTCCTATCGCAGTGACTGAAGAGATTGGCGACAACGCTCAACTCACCTATGTCCTCCAAGAGACCATCGCTGAGGTTAGCGGACTCTATGTCTCCGCTACTGGTTGGGCTATGTTTGGCGATGTCCCGGCTCCTCCAACCCCAGTCGATCCTGTTGATCCTCCGGTTGATCCGACCGAAGGTCAGTGGTATTACTATGACAATGGCGCCAACGAAGACGCTATCGGTACTGGTGGCGGTAACTTCTATTGGGGTGTCATGTTCCCTGCTGGAAGCTACACTGGCAACGCTGTGATCAAAGTCTCCGCTTATGACTATATGGCCATGACTGGCGATGTCACCATTTACAATGATGGCGCAGCCGCTCCGAGCAATCCTGTCGGAACTACCAATGTTACCTTCACTGGTTCATCAGCCTTTGTTGAGTTTGAATTTGCTTCACCGGTTATCATTGATCCTTCCAAGAATGTTTGGGTGGTGTTCTATAACGGTAGCGGTGCTACCTATCCGGCTGCTGTCTGCGCTAACACTGGCGATGCCAACGGTCGTTGGGTCTCCATCGACGGTACTGAATGGATGGATTTGGCCAGTGCAGGATTGAGCAACACCTTCATGGTTCGTGCTTACATTGCCGGTGCTAAGGGCGAAGTCAATGAAATCGCCTACACGCCTAAACCTTGCGACGGTGGCACCCTCAGCAAAGCTGGTGTTGCCAAGGCTAGCAGAAGCATTGAATATTATAAAGTGATGCTCGATGGTGTCCTCGAAGGCACTACCACCAACCCATTCTTCCAACACAATGTGGAAGGTATGGTTGAAGGCGAGACACACACCACCGCTGTCCAGACTGTTTACACCACTGGTGAAAGCGAATGGGCTGAATTCGAGTGGGTTTACAGTGCTTGCGACAACTACGAAGGTCTGAAAGAAGAACCCACCGCTCAATGGCAAGGCGAGGATGTGGTCCTCAACTGGGTGCTTCCTGAAGGCAGTGGTGACGACCCGAATCCTCCGACTCCTCCGACCGAGACCATTACTTGGGACTTCGAAAGCAACATGAGCGGCTGGACTACCATCGATGCCAACAATGACGGTTACACTTGGTGCGACCTCCCAGGCATCAACAACTACACTGACTACTATGTTGGCATGACTCTCGACTGGTACCATGGCGGTTCCAACGCTGTCATCAGCGGTTCTTACATCAATGGTATTGGTGCCCTCAGCCCAGACGATTACCTGGTGTCACCTCAGGTGACCATCAGCAATGGTTCCACCTTCTCGTTCTGGACCGCTGCCTGCGACCCGAGCTATGCTGCCGATCACTTCGGCGTGTTCGTCTCCACCGGTAGCGCCACCAACCCGGCTGACTTCACCTCTGTCCAAGAATGGACGCTGACTGGCAAGTCAACTGGCACCTATCGCACTAAGAACAATGGAAGCAGCAGCAAAGCCACATCACGCGATGGCAAGGGCGACAGAATCGGCACCTGGTATCACTACAGTGTTGACCTGAGCGCCTATGCAGGACAGCAGGTTTATATCGCCTTCCGTCACTTCAACTGCTACGACCAGTACATCATGGCTATTGACGATGCTGAACTGAGCGGAAGCAATGGCGGTGACGACCCGAATCCTCCGACTCCTCCGACTGGCACTGCTACTATCGTGCTGAATGTTCCGGACGACATCTGGGGTGACGGCACTGGCTATCAGATGTTGCTTGATGCTGATGCTACCATGTACACTCAGCTCGCTAACGTCTCCTATTTCAGCGACCTCGGCAGCTTCGATGGCTTCGAATACACCATCCCCGAAAACGCTGACTATGGCGTCTATGCTAACAATATTGTGATCCAAAACAGCGTTGCTATCCAAATCCCTGCTGGTGTTTATGACTATGCTATCATCAACCCCGACAATTCCAGCACGATCTGGTTTGCCGGCTCCGGTGGCAACGCTCCAAGCAAGGGTGATGACGTGGTGTATGAAGGCAACAAGACCTACACCTATACTCTTATCTCTTCTGGCACTGGCGATGGTATCAACCTCAACGTCACCAACAATGGCAAGGGCAACCGTTCCTTCGACTATGACTTCGAGGGTGGCCTCCAAGGCTGGACCACGATTGACGCCGATGGTAATGGCCTCAACTGGTATCACAGCAGCAACAGCACCAGCCAGTCTGGTTACGACTACACTGGCCTTGGCCACAATGGCTCCAACGGATTCGCTATCTCACAGTCCTTCATCGACTATGACGGTGCTTACCAAGCTGACAACTACCTCGTCAGTCCTCAGATGTACGCTCTGCAAGCTGGTTCGAACATGACCTTCTTTGCTGACAACGCTAACGACAGCTATCCGGATCACTTCGGTGTTTACGTAGCTACTGTCGCTAACCCGACCGCTAACGACTTCACTGCTGTTTGGGAAGGCAATGCCAAGACCAACAACAACAAGGCCGCTGTCCGTCACAATGCCAATCGTTATAACAACTGGCGTCAACACACTGTTGACCTGAGCGCTTACGCTGGCCAAACCGTGTGGATTGCCTTCCGTCACAACGACTATGACATGTACGAGATCTGGATCGACGATGTGACCATCAACGCTGAAGGTGGCACCACTCCTGTTGATCCCGTTGATCCTGTCAACCCGACCAGCCTCGTTTGGGACTTCGAAGCTGACTTCGCTGCCCAAGAGATCCTCGAATGGACGACCATCAACGCCAACAACGACGAATACACCTGGTACATCCGTCCTACCGCTCTCGAATCTCTCGGCCACAACAACAGCCAAGGCTTCGTGACCTCCGCTTCGTACATGGGTGCGGCTATCACTCCTGACGATTACCTGGTTTCACCTCAGGTGACCCTCGGTGGTGTGTTCAGCTTCTGGGCTTGCGCTCAGGATGCCAGCTATCCCGCTGAGCACTTCGGCGTGGCTGTCTCCACCACTGGCAACACCAATGCTGCTGACTTCACCATCGTCGATGAATGGACACTGACTGCCAAGGGTAACGGTGGCTACACCAACGACACCCGCAGCGGCAACCGCGTCCTCGGCAACTGGTACCAATACACTGTTGACCTGAGCAGCTACAGTGGTCAAGGCTACATCGCCATCCGCCACTTCAACTGCAACGACATGTTCCGTATCAATGTTGACGACATTGAATACACCGTGGCTGGCGACAACCCAGTACCGCAACCTGGTGCCAACGTCCGTGGCGTGGAAATCTTCCGCGACGGCGAATGGATCGCTGAAGTGGCTGCTCCTGCTCAGACCTACACCGACATCAATCCTGGTGAAGTTGGCGAGTATGAAATCCGCGTGGTTTATAATGGCTACGTCGAAGACTACTCACACTACACCATGTCCTGCCCGCAGGTCTGCGTGCCTCAAGAGAACACCTGCCTCGCTCCTGAAAACCTCACTGGTAGCTACGAATACTTCAATGAAGATTACTTCGGCGCTATGATCAGCTGGACCTACGCTGGTGAAGTCAACGGCAGCGAAAACTACTATGACGACGGTGTCAACCAAGACGCTATCGGTACCAATGGTGGTCAGTTCTCATGGGGTGTCATGTTCCCCGCTGGTAGCTACCAAGGCAGCTCCGTCATGCAGGTGAGCGCTTACGACTACATGGCTATGACGGGTACTCTGACCCTCTACGCTGGTGGCACCAACGCTCCTGGCACGATGATTACTTCCACGAACATCGAATTCACCGGTACTGGCGACTTCGTCGACTTCGACTTCGGTGAGCCTGTGGAAATCGATCCTAACCAGAACCTCTGGGTTGTCTTCTACAACGCCAGCGGTGCTACCTTCCCGGCCGCTGTGTGCGCCAACACTGGCGATCCTAACCGCCGTTGGGTCTCCATCGACGGTGTGGAATGGATGGACCTCGCTGCTGCCGGTTTGAGCAACACCTTCATGATCCGCGCTTATACTAGCGATCCTGTCACCTTCCAGGTGTATCGTAACGGTCAGATGATCGACGAAGTTCCTTACTTTGAGACTGAAACCTTCACCTACTTCGATGAACCGGGTATCGGCAGCTATCAGTATCAAGTGAAGGCCGTCACTCCTGACTGCGAATCTGACTTCGCTCTGACTCCTGACCTTGCTTACGACTACGTGGCTATCGACGTCACCAGCGTGACTGAGAACATCGACACTCGTATCTATCCTAACCCGACCACCGGCATCGTGAACATCGAAGCCAACGGCATGAGCCACATCACCGTGGTGAACGCCCTCGGCCAGATCGTCCTCGACACCAACATCAACGGTGATCAGTACCAGATGAACCTCAGCCAATACCAGGCTGGCGTTTACATGGTCCGCATCTCCACCGTGGACGGTGTTAGCGTGAAACGCGTGACGGTTGCCAAATAATTGACAAACGTCAATCCATAAAAAAGGGTGGTCGCAACGACCACCCTTTTTTTATATACATCTCAAAAAAAACTATTTCGCCAACGCAGTGAACTGGAATTGTGTCACGTCAAACAACCCTTTGTCGCTAAGCTTCAACTCGGGAATCACCAACAAAGCCATGAAAGAAAGCGTCATGAACGGACTGTACAACGTGCAGCCGAATTCATGGGCAAGACGATCCACCCGCTCGTAATCCTCCGCCACACGCGTGCCTTCCTCCAAACTCATCAAACCCGCCACAGGCAAAGGCAACAAGGCAAACTCCGTCTCTGTGCAAGCCACCATGCCCCCCTTCGTAAGCACCAGCATGTTAATCGCCCGAGCAATATCCTCGTCGGTACAGCCAACAGCCACAATGTTATGACTGTCATGTGCCACAGAAGTGGCAATGGCACCACGTTTCAAACCAAAATGATTGATGAAACCCACAGCAGGCCTCGATGGGGCGTAACGATTCAACACTACAATCTTCAAAATGTCGCGTGTGGTGTCACTAACTATGTTGCCATCAACCACCTTGGGCGTGGCGACAATGGTGTTGGTAATCAGATTCCCTTCCATACAAGAAATTACCTTGATGTTTTTATCTTGAGAAGGAACCCTCAAATCATCCGCGACGATAGGAACCGCATGGAAACGGTTGCAGGCCTCTTCTTTACGATAGGGCATACACGACTGTCCCTGACGAGCCACAAGACGGCCTTTGACGTAGGTCTCCATCACATTCAAGTCCTGTGGGTTGTCAACCACAATGAAGTCGGCATCATCACCTAACTGCAACAGACCCACCTCTAAATGATAATGCCGTATGGCATTCAAGGAAGCGGCACGAAGCACATCCATCAGCTTGTAGCCTCTTTGCAAGGCACGTTTCACCAAGAGGTTGATATGACCTTTAATCAAGTCGTTAGGATGTTTGTCGTCGGAACAGAACATTAACATCTCAGGATATGGTGTCATCAAAGGAATCAGCGCGTCGAAGTTCTTGGCAGCACTGCCTTCACGAATCAGGATCTTCATCCCAAGATGCAGCTTTTCTTTGGCATCATCAAGGTTATAGCATTCATGGTCCGTGCTGATGCCTGCACCGATATACTTCTTGATATCGTCGCCAGTGACCATCGGGGCATGACCATCGATAGGTTTCCCATGAGCTTGGGCGGCCTTTAGTTTTTTCATCACCTCCGGGTCATCAGCAAGCACCCCGGGATAGTTCATCATCTCGGAGAGATAATAGATGTCGTCACGACCCATCAACTTGGCGACCGTGGCAGCGTCGAGAACGGCACCAGAAGTCTCAAAAGGCGTGGCAGGCACACAGCTGGGAGCCCCGAAAAAGAACTTGAAATGCCCTCGTTTGCCGCTTTGTATCATATAATCGATCCCTTCAACGCCCATCACATTGGCGATTTCATGAGGGTCGCTCACCGTAGCCACCGTGCCATGACACACGGCCATCCGAGCAAACTCCGACGGTGGTACCATGGAACTCTCAATATGGATATGGGCATCCACAAAACCTGGCATGATAAACTGCTGCTCAGCCGTGTCAAGTTCTTTCACTTCGACAATCTTGCCGTCGTTGACCGTGACCTGCCCTGGAAAGATACGTGAATGAACCAGGTCCACCACCTGTCCACTCAAAGAAAAAGAATTGTCAATCATAATAAGAACTATTAATTCTGACCACAAAGATAATCAATCCTTCGCAAATCCTTATCTTTGCAAAAAATGAATTCCATGAATACCGAACCCCTCTATCCTGTCATCCGCCTTCACAAAGGCAAAGAAGACGCTGTGCTGCGCTTCCATCCTTGGATTTTCTCTGGCGCCATCGAACACGGTCCGCAAGGACTGCAAGCTGGCGACACAGTGACCGTCACTGACTTTAACGGCAACATCCTCGGCACCGGCTTTTGCGAGTCGGAGAGCATCGCCGTGAAACTGCTGAGTTTTGAGAACAGTAAAATCGATGAATGGTTCTTTCTCAACAAACTCAAAAAAGCGTTTGAGGTACGCCATGCCATGGGGCTGACGCACCATGAGCATACCAACTGCTATCGTTTGGTCCATTCCGAAGGCGATGGCTTACCTGGCCTGATCATCGACGTGTATGGCCATACAGTGGTGATTCAAGCGCAAACAGAAGGGATGGCCTTGCATCTGAAAGAGATTGTCAGGGCTTTGAAGCTGATTCCAGAACTGCAAATCGAAGCCATCTACAACAAGAGCGCGGAAGCTATGCAACGCATGGGTAAAGACGACACCGTCGAAGACGGCTATCTGTTTGGCGGCCCCATTGATGAATGCGTGATGGAAAACGGCAGCCGTTTCCATGTTGACTGGGAGAATGGGCAGAAGACCGGCTTTTTCCTCGACCAACGCGACAACCGTGAACTGGTACGGCAAATGGCACAGGGCAAGACGGTGCTCAACGCCTTTGGCTACACGGGTGGCTTCTCAGTCACTGCCTTGAAAGGGGGTGCCAAACAGGTGGTCACTGTCGATGCCTCGAAAAAAGCCATCCAGGCAGCCGAGGACAACTTGGAGCTGAATGGCTACTCCAAAGAGATGAATCCCTGCGTCGTGGCCGACATGAAAGACTATATTAATAAGGTGGAGGAAGGAACCTTCGACATGATCATCCTCGACCCGCCCGCTTTCGCCAAACGGCATCATGACCGACATCGCGGATTGCAAGGCTACCGTTACCTCAACGCAGAGGCGATAAAACGTATCGCCAAAGGAGGTATCTTGTTCACCTTCAGCTGTTCACAAGCTGTTGACAAAGCCACGTTCCAAGGTATTGTCACCGCCGCCGCCATCGAGGCAGGACGTAACGTAAGAATCCTGTATCAGCTCTCACAGCCGACAGATCACCCCATCAACATCTTCCATCCGGAAGGTGCTTACCTGAAAGGACTGGTGTTATTTGTCGAATGACATCGTACGATACATCGACCCTTCTGGACGAGGCGCTTTGGGTGAGGCTTTCCCTGATGACTGGACTTTCGACTTGCTATCAATACGTTTCAACACCGACCGTTCCACATAATCCGTTTTAAATTGGTTGATGTAAACAAACGTGCCTTGCGTCAAAGCCTCCACATCAAGCATATAGGTCTCAGCATCCGCAGTCTTGATAGTCAAGCTGTTAAGATCTTTGTCAAAAGAATATTTGAAAGGAATCACCAAGGTGGTGTCGGGATTAACGATGGTATCGTAGGTGACAGGATTGATGCTCACTTGAACCAAGAAGGTGTCAATATCATGATCACGCCATTCTCCGCGTTTATTCTCATAGAAGACCATCTCGATTCCATTTTCAGTATCCCCAGGAGTGTACTCATATACCTTGAGAGTAGAAGAGATGGGTTGTCCGTAATAGTCGATGTAATAATACTCAATCCGTTCCACGCCCCAAGTGCCCACTAACATGGAATTTTCGTCTTTTCCACAAGACATCATGCCTAACAGCAAAGCCAGAAAGGCAATAATAGTTACATTATTTTTCATCATTCATGATTATTTAGTCAGTGATTTTTCTCAAATAGAAATCCTCATAAAAAGGTTTGTTTTCAGAGACCACGTTGGTCCAATCCACATGAAGCACCGAGTCGTTCAAGGTCTGGATATGGAAACGAGCCTCATTTTCATCAAAGTATTGGCTGCCGTATAGCAAATAAAACAACTTGCTGCCATGAATCGCAATTTCCTGCTGCTCCTCATACAACTCGTAGGTAATATCGATTTGTTTTATCAAAGCAGGACTGTCGTTCATGCGAAATTTGCCCGAGCCATCCTCATTAAACCAAAACTCATAGCCATGACCCGCTCCCACTATGTAATAAAGGGAATCCCATTTTTCAGTGCCATCATCATAGGTACGGCAACTGATATAACGCTCACACCCCCAATGACCCCATAATTTCATGTTCATAGGATCTTTATGACAGCATGACGTCAAACAGAAAAAAGCCAAACAGGCTATTACCAAAGATTTTACGATTCGATTTTCTTTCATTTTTGTATTTTTCAAAGCAAAAATAGAAATAAATCCAAAGACCATGCCGTTTTCACAAAGTTTTTTTTGTTTTTATTATCTTTGCAGGATAAAAAACATCGTCTATGACACGAAAAAACACTCTGATCGTCATTTTTTTACTTTTTTGTTTGGGACTTAAAGCCCAGGACACCATCACTGTGATGCAATACAACTTGCTGGAATATGGCAATTACAATAGTGGATGGGCAAGCTGTTATGAATCGAACAACAACACACAGATAAAAGACGAATGCATCCGCACCATTCTGGATTACGTAAAACCCGACATCTTGACTGTCAATGAGTTCGGTGCTTCTACGTCAATTCTCAACGGCTTCCTGCAACACAACCTCAATATCGATGGCGTGAATTATTGGAAATCGGACAACATCGTCAACTATGCCAACAGCAACATCATCAACCATATCTTTTATAACTCGAGCAAGATGGAATTGAAGCGTCACGCGGTGATCCGCACCTCGGTGCGCGACATCGACGCCTACGAGTTATATTTCAAGACGAAGGAGTTAGTGGCGGGCGACACCACCAAGCTAGTGTGTGTGGTGGCTCATCTTAAAGCTGGGGAAGGCAGCACCAATGAAGGCACTCGCAGGGCTATGATTCAAAATGCCATGGACTTCATTGACGAGAACTATCCAGATGACAACGTGCTGATTATGGGAGACTTCAACATGTACTCCTCTTCAGAGTCAGCTTACAGGCTGCTCACCCAAAACTATCCGAACCACGACATCCTGTTTTTTGATCCGCTGAGCTTGGTAGGAGGTGTGGGGCAATGGCACAGCCGCATCCAATACGCTCCCTATCACACACAATCCACCATGGCATGGTCCGACAATCCCTGCCGCAGCGGAGGGGGACTGGACGACCGTTTCGACATGATTTTGATGTCAGATGATATTTATATGGGTTTCAGAAACTTACGTTACATCAACAACTCATACTTAGCGGTAGGCAACGATGGCAACCATTTTAACATGTCGATCAACGATGGTTATAACAGTGCCGTTCCTTACCAAGTCGCCAACGCCCTTTATGAATGCTCCGACCATCTACCTGTGACGATGAAGATGCGGCTGTATGGCAATCTCGGAGTGGATGAATACGACGTTACGAGTTTCCAGGTATATCCCAATCCCACCGACAGCCAGTTGCACATTGAGACGCCGTATCATGACCTCTCCAGCTATGAATACCGCATCACGAATTTGATGGGTCAGGTATTAATGACCGGGACCGCGAGTCCATTGATTGACGTGGCGAGCTTACCCTCAGGGATTTATTTCATCCAAATCCACGGAACCACACAAAAATTCATCAAACAATAAGAAGGTGGACTGTCTCCCTCTAACCTCTTAACCTCTACCCTTCCTCAATGCGTCAAGATTTCCAGGCCATGTTCTGTCATGAGGAAGGTGTGTTCCCATTGGGCAGAAGGCAGTTCGTCTTCGGTGATGACTGTCCATCCGTCGGCACTGTCGATGAAGACCTTCCAGGTACCCATGTTGATCATCGGCTCGATGGTGAACACCATGCCTGGCACCAATAACATGCCGGTGCCTTTCTTGCCATAATGCAGCACCTCAGGGTCGTCGTGGAACTTCACTCCCACGCCATGACCACAGAGGTCGCGCACCACGGTGAAACCGTTTTTATGGGCATGGCGTTCGATGGCATTGCCGATATCACCCACAAAACCGAAAGGCTTGGCGGCTTCCATGCCAATCTCCAGACATTCCTTGGCCACATCGACCAATTTCTGCTTGCGAGGCGTGGTCTCACCGATGACATACATACGTGAGGCGTCGGCATAAAAACCGTCGAGGATGGTGGTACAGTCAACGTTGATGATGTCACCTTCCTTCAGAATCTCTTTGGCCGAAGGGATGCCGTGGCATACCACTTCGTTGATGGAGGTACACACACTCTTGGGATAACCCTCGTAACCCAGAGTGGCCGGGATGGCACCATGCTCTATCGTGTAGGTATGCACCAGCTCGTCGATCTCCAAGGTGCTCATACCCGCATGGATCCTCTCTCCTACCAGATCGAGAATCGCCGTGTTGATCACCCCGCTTCGCTTGATACCTTCAATCTCTTCAGGGGTGCGGATCAACGTACGCTTTGGCACCAAGGCTCCGTGGTTTTCAAAATACATCACTTTTCTGTCCAAGGCAGTGGGTTCCACTCCGGCAGGAACACGCCATCTTCTACGGTTGTTAAACATTCCCATTTTGTATCTCTTATTTTGCTATTACAATTCCTAACATCTTGTTGATCTGCACCCTTAAGTCATCCCAATGTTTCTTGTTTTTCAGCAGAATCAACTGGTTATCTGTATCTTGTTCTTCTTTTAACTGATCTTGTATCTCTTTTCTTCTGGCATCGATGATTTGATCCTTATAACGCAGCAAGGCATTCTGCACCGTTTTTTTCAACGAGTCCTCTTCTTTCTTCACGAAAATGCCATGACGTTCCCATTGATCCAGCTTATAAGGCGAGATCAGCAAGTCGGCAGCTAACTGGGCGATTTGTGGATCCTCATGAGAAATAAAAAACTGGTCATTCGGCAATGTCCCTTGGTTGAGGGCTTCGTCATAAATCTGGAAGACCTTACGGTTGACGGGGTCGTTGAAGATGATTTCATCATTGACCAGGTCGTCGATGATCATCTGGGCTACCGGCATCTGTTCCTCCATCTCCTGCCCTTCCTCATTGACATACGTTACGGTGAGCGGGGTGTCGCCATACACAAACAGCAGTTTCACAAGCTCACGTTCTTGATAGTAGCCAGCGGGAAGGGATTCTTCCTCTGTTTTTTCCTGTGAGGGAGTCACCACCTGTTCATCGGGGATGGCCTCCCCTTCCACGCCAAGTGACTTCTTGAACTTGGCGCGCAACAGCTTGTTGAGTTCCATCACGAGGGTCTCTTCCGGCATCGCCAACAGGCGGCTCGACTCCTGGATATACGACATGCGGAAGATAGGGTCTGGCACCACGGAGATGGTCTCCACGATAGAGCGGATCACCTGTCCCCGCTTGATGGGGTCGTTGGCGGCATCTTTCAGCAGCAGCTCCGTCTTGAAACGGATGAAGTCTTTGGCATTGTCACTCAGATAGCGGATCACCTCTTCCGTTGGGACCGTCTTGCCGAAGCTGTCAGGGTCGTGTTCCGGGGGCAGCACCACCACACGGACGTTCATGCCTTCTCCAAGGATCATGTCGGTGCCTCTCAAGGCCGCATGGATTCCTGCCGCATCGCCGTCGTAGAGCATGGTGATGTTCTTGGTGTAGCGTTTGATAAGGCGGATCTGCTCCATGGTGAGCGAGGTTCCTGATGAGGCCACCACATTCTCGATGCCGATCTGATGCATCCTGAGCACATCGAAATAGCCTTCTACCAGGATGCACTCATCTTTGTTGACGATGGCGGACTTGGCGAAAAAAGCGCCATAAAGGGTCTCCTTCTTCTGATAGATCTCCGACTCGGGCGAGTTCTGGTACTTGGCCAGTTTCTTCTCAGGGTCGGACTGGAGGATACGTCCTCCGAAGCCGATAACCTTGCCTGTGAGGTTATGGATGGGGAACATCACACGCCCATGATAGCGGTCGTAGTACTCACCGTTCTGCCTCTTGATGGAGAAGCCCACCTTCTCGAGGAACTCAGGGTCATAGCCGTTTTGTTTGGCATAGTCGGTGAATGCCTCCCATTTGGAAGGGCTGTAGCCGAGATGGAACTTCTCGATGACCGGGTTGAGATAGCCGCGTTCACGGAAATACTCCAGTCCCACGGACTTGCCCTCGTCGGTGTTCCAAAGGGTGTTGACGAAATACTGGTCGGCGAAGGCGTTGATGTTGAACATCTTCTCCCGTTCGGTCTGTGCCATCAGCTCTTCTGGCGTCAGCTCCTTCTCCTCGATCTGGATGTTGTATTTCTTGGCGAGATAGCGGAGGGCCTCGGGATAAGAGATATGCTCGTGTTCCATCAGGAATTTGGCGGAGTCACCTGCTTTGCCACATCCGAAGCATTTGAAGATGTTACGGGCTGGGTTGACGTTGAAAGAGCCGGTTTTCTCGTTATGGAAAGGGCAAAGGCCGATGTAGTTCGATCCGCGTTTCTTCAACGTGACGAACTCGCCGACCACTTCCTCGATACGTGCGGCCTGCAAAATCTGATCTACGATTTCCCTTGGAATAGGCATAGTCGGCAAAGATAGGCATTATCGGCGAATTACAAGAATTTTACGAATGACTTTTTTGCGTGGGTGGTCGGCGAATTAGGCGAATTCGCTTAATTCGCCGATAATAATTCGCTTAATTAGCAGTCAATGGGCGGCGAGCCAGTTTTCGCCGGTGTTAATCTCCACGATGACCGGGACAGTGAGCGGCAACGCGTTGACCATCTTATCGTTGACCAGCGACTTTAGGGTCTCCAATTCGCCGAGATGCGCATCGAAGACCAATTCGTCGTGAACCTGAAGGATCATCTTCGACTGCATCTTTAGCCGATCCAATTCCCGTTGGATGCTGATCATGGCGATTTTTATCATATCCGCCGAAGAGCCTTGGATGGGAGCGTTGATGGCGTTGCGTTCAGCGAAGCTGCGCATCGTGCCATTAGCCGAGTTGATGTCGCGCAGGTATCTTCGCCGACCCAGGATGGTCTCGGCGTAGCCCCGTTCCCGGGCGATGGCGATGCTGCGGTTCATATATTCTTTGATCCCCGCATATTCCTCGAAATATTTCTTGATGATTTCAGAAGCCTCGCTCCGTGAGATCTCCATGCGCTCCGCAAGGCCGAAAGCCGACATGCCGTAGATGATGCCAAAGTTGACTGCCTTGGCACGGCTTCGCTGTTCTTTGGTGACCTCCTCAATCGGCACATGGAAGACCTTAGCCGCCGTAGCTGCATGGATGTCGTGACCCAGGTTGAAGTCCGACACCATGGCGGGGTCACCACTGAGGTGCGCGATGATACGCAGCTCGATCTGGGAGTAGTCGGCAGCCATCAAGGTGAACTCGGGGCCCCGAGGGACGAAAGCCTTGCGGATCTCGCGACCATTGGCCGTGCGAACAGGGATGTTCTGTAAGTTGGGGTTGTTGGAGCTGAGTCGTCCCGTCGCCGTCACCGCCTGGTTAAACGAGGTGTGAATCAAGCCGTCACGAGGATTGATCAAGGCCGGCAAGGCATCGAGATATGTGGATTTCAGCTTGGTATAGGAGCGGTATTCAAGGATGGCGTGGATGATGGGATGTTTCCCTGCCAGTTTCTGAAGCACGTCTTCGCCGGTGGCATATTGTCCCGTCTTGGTCTTCTTGGCTTTGCTGTCGAGTTTCATCTTGTCGAACAGCACCTCCCCTAACTGTTTCGGCGAAGCAATGTTGAATCTCGTCTCCGCCATCTGATAGATGCTCTCTTCCAGCTCACTGATATGGTGGCCGAACTCATTGCTGATGTTATGGAGGTTCTGGCTGTCGATCTTCACCCCGTTTTCCTCCATGACGCTCAGCACATGAACCAGCGGCATCTCAATGTCGTGGAACAGCTTTTCCAAACCATTCTCCTTCAACAGAGGAAGGAAACGATGATACAAGGCCATCATCACCTCGTCGTTCTCATTGGTATTCCAAAGATCACCTTGGGGCGAGATGTTACGGTTGAGATACACCTCGGCGAGATAGTCAAGTGCATGCCGTTGTTCCGGTTCGATGAGGTAATGGGCAATCATGACATCGAACAATGTCCCTTGTGGAGTGATGCCCAGTCGACGGAGGCCCGTGAAGACAGGTTTGAGGTTATAACCCACTTTGGTGATCTCAGGGTTTTCGATTAAGTCTTTCTGTTGTTTCCATTGGTCTTCATTTTGGGTAAGGACGATGAGGTTCTTATCTTCCGCAACGACAGGGTATGCCTTGGATTTCTCTGTTTTTGTTGGCGTCATCTCAGCGAAAAGATCCATCTGACCCGTTTCTACCGAGATAAAACCCCTATCGGGGTAACCTGGTTTCCGTTCTCGGTTTTCCGTTTCTACCGAGATTAAACCCCTATCGGGGTAACCCGGTTTCGGTCCTCCGTTTTCCGTTTCTACCGAGATTAAACCCCGATCGGGGTAACCCGGGCTCGGTTCTCCGTTTTCCGCTCCCCCATAGTCGGCCAGCAGCCTGCTTTT
>JAEEGH010009646.1_pt1 | contig 22458 bp, 12 predicted proteins | sample 9134181 | NCBI WGS metagenome assembly JAEEGH01 (sample SAMN16246544, study PRJNA631951) | gut metagenome | biome: gut microbiome; feature: rumen; material: DP-attached | host: Bos | place: Iran: Karaj | collected 2018-10
GCGGTAATGATATAAAAGTTCTTTTTCATGGCGATTGTCGATTTAGTCCCAATCTTCATAGCCGATATCCTCGTTACCGCCAGGTATGGGACTATCGCAGATGGCGTTTTCGACATGAATGGGAATAACCCGCAGTGCCGGAGACTGATACTCCTGGCGCGACGTCAATGGTATTGTGTTCATAGGGTTGTGGTCTATTGAAAACAAATGTAGGAAAAAGGCAGGATTATTACAATATTCTCGTGGTTCGAGATAATCTGTTAATAACTTACATGGACAAGGACGGGGTGTGATGCACAAGGAAGTTGAAATAGGGGAATGACGAGATGAGGCAAAAAACAGACCTCGCCTGACATTGGCGGGGTCTGTTTGTTTTCGCTTTTTTAGTCATCATAGACGGGTCGAATAGAGAACCCATGTTGACGACCATCAAAAGTGACTCGATTTAAATCGCCACTATAAGAAAAGTCCAAAATGTCCGCCGCTGAACAAATGCCCGAAGTCAATGAAGATGACCAATAATGACACAAAGTTCCATCGACATAAATGTAGGATAAATCCTCCCACATTCCCGTATTAGGGAGGAATATGCTGCCTCCACTTGGACCTGTTATCTTACAGCCGGATATTCCATTCAGAGTAATCCATTCCCAAGAGCACATGTTCAGCAATTCTTTGAATTCGACATTTGTCGGCATTCTCCATTTTCCACCAAGGTTCACAAATGCAGCATCATCCTCTGGATCCAACGTAGTTTTGCCATCCGTAAAACCATTGTATCCGTAAGATGAATCAGTACAATACTTTGTTTGAGCATAATAAAGCCCCCCCATACACCATTTGTAGGAAGATAGAGCATACCCCGCCTCCTTACCCTCTTTCCATGACAGCGGATCCAAACTGTAGTAATAAGGTTCCGTATCTCCCCATGCAAAGTAGTCTCCATATCCCTCTGGCTTGGTGGCACCCAGGTTAAAGGAAGCCCACTTGACGGAAAGGCCAAGGTCTACAATATCGGGAATAACTACGGAAGACGGTGGCTCCTTTACAGATACTTGGCAATAAGCAATCTTTGATTCGCCGCCTTCCAGACCATAAGATATTACAACAATATTAGTTGAGCCAACAGCAATACCCGTGACCTGTCCCGAAGGAGATACCGTCGCAATAGAATTATCGGAACTAAACCAATTAAGGCGCTTAGACGTCGCATTCTCAGGAAGAACGGTCGCCGATAGCGTTTTTGTTTCTCCAATGGAAAGCACCATCTCAGATACATTCAATGCTACACTCTCTACCGGAATAATGGGACTTGACTTTCCGTAAACTGGACGGATGGAATACCTGTCATATCGGACATCATAATCCGACTCTGGTAAAGGTTTACGATCAGAGTCGAAATAGATGGCATATGCACGAGAAGGCTGGAATGGGACTAAAGATTTTGACCAATAACTGGCAGCGATGCCTTCCCCGGCGGGAGATGCTGCAAATGGGCCATAACCTGCAGCAGGGAAGAATATGGAATTCCCATTAATATGGCTCGTTGCCATGTATCCGTTCACACCATTGACGGTTTCCCAAGTCCATTCGCAATTAGACCCAAGTTCAATCCAATCTTTATACGAAGGAATTCGCCATTCTTCTCCTAGAAGAATATGAGCAGCATCATCTTCCGGATCCAATTCCATCTTGTTGTCCGTAAAGCCGTCAAGTCCGTACTCGGGGTCGTTATTATACTTTGTCAATGTCTTTTCCGATCCTGCACACCATTTATAAGTATCCCATTTGTAAACCGCTTTCTCTTCGAGTTCACCCCATGCGAGATGATAACCGTAATCTTCAAGCTGTGATGCTCCTAAGTTAAACGATGCCCACTTTACCGAAAGGCCAAGGTCGACTTGATCAGGTATTTCGATTTTGGGCTCAGTTTCAGAATCATCATAGACGGGGCGAATGGAGAATCCGGCGAAGCGGCCGAACCGTTCCCTACTGGCTCCGATGGAACCAAAGGAAACGCCCCATGCGTAATGCGGGTCGTTTGTATTGAGGGAAGAAGACAAATACATGCCCCAGGAAACGGTATTATTGCGGTCTGTAAAGGCCCAATCTCCTGCATGGGGAAGAAATATGCTGTTGCCATTAGGACCTGTCAACTTTGTACCATTAATTCCGTTCATAGATGTCCTTTCCCAGATACAGCAATCTCGTAATTCTGTTAACTCGTCGTCAGTCGGCATCCGCCATTTGTCACCGAGAGCCATAAAGGCTGCATCGTCCTCTAAATCCAAGACGGTCTTGTTATCCGTGAATCCATTGAATCCAAATGACGAATCCGAACAATACTTGGTCATAAAATCGGATGAACCACCCATACACCATTTATAAGATGACCAGGTATAACCGGCTTCCTTGCCCTCTTTCCATGTCAACGGATCTAGGCTGCTGTAATAGGGTTCCGTCTCGCCCCAGGCATAATAATCCCCATACTCTTCAGGCGTTGTTGCACCAAGATTAAAGGATGCCCATTTTAGCCCGGAAGGTAGACCCAGATCGACTGGCTCTGGTACTGCCATGGACTCAGCCTCAGGAACGAATGCAAATGTCGGAATCGTCCGATACTCAGAGCGATTGAAGGTAATATCATTCTGTGTGCTACGGATCATCTTACCAGATTTGGAAAGAATCTCCAGTTCAAAACCACCTCGATAGGCTCCCGGAGGAATCACTAGGAAGAAATAAGTGGCCATGTCCGGTTTCAAAGCGACTCCGCCACATTGAAGGGTCACCTCCGTAGAACCACCCTTCTGCATGACCAATTCTGGAACCGTATCAAAATCTGTACGTACCGTCGCTCTCCCACTCACGGACATATTGGAATCATGAGCGATAAAACGGATGGCCTCTATTGCATCCGAGCCGGTAACAGACAACTGCAAGACTGAGCAAAGATTTTTAAAAATGAGTCCGGAAGGACGGCCGATTGCCAACATGGGATAGGCGCCATTCCCAAAGGAGTCAATGGCATATTCTTGAGTGGCAGGCAGTTCCAACGTTAGTACATTATCCCAAAGGCCGTCATCCGTAATGCACGAGAAGGGATATAAACCTACAAGGTCTTTTTCTGATCCACCTCCAATGAAATCAGCCTCATCGGTTCCGGCTCCCGAAAGAAGTGTAAACCGGGCAAGACTATTGTACGACAAATCATAGATAGCAATCTCATCTCCTTCTTTCCAGTACGGGCGGTAATTACCATTCCCCAGGTTGCCGAGCGTTGTCTTTGTTTTTCCCCCTCCTTCAATGGTGGCTTTTATGATCATCTGAGGCTGCTCTTCAGAGCCGACCATATCATTGGGAAGAATATCCTTTTCCGTCTGCCGCTGGCATCCAGAAAGAATGGTCAGAAACAGAATCCAAGCGAAAAGATTAGTAAATTGTCTCATGTCGAATCCTCCTGATTACATGTCAATCTCACCGCCAGGTGTAATGTCTTCATTCCCTCCGGACGGGGCGGGGTCCCCATATACGGCTCGGACTGGAAGTCCATACTCACGGTTTCTTGCACTCCATGTCAAATAAGAATTCAAAAGCAAATAGGTTGCTTCTGGTGAATAATCCTCATATAAGGATGATGACCAATACATTCCGGCCGATTTCTCACGCATCTCGTCATATAGCATATATCCCGTGCAAGGGAAGAAAATGCGATTCCCGTTGACATTACTGGTCACCCAATACCCATTGATGCCATTCAACTTAGCTGATGTGATTGAGGTGTTATTCAATAGTTCCAACAGTTCTTTTTCGGTAGGCATCCGCCATTTCCCGCCATAGAACACATATGCCGCGTCATCTTCAGGATCAAGGACTGTTTTGTTATCCGTAAACCCGTTGAAGCCATACGTGGGATTCAGACAATACTTAGTCAAAGTGTTAAAATAATCCACACACCACTTATATGTTCCACTATCATAGTAATCCTTAGGTTCGACTTCTCCCCAAGCGAAATAATACCCCGATTCTTCAGGGCTCAAAGCGCCCACATTGAAGGATGCCCACTTTACAGAAAGTCCCAAATCAACGATTCCCGGGGCTTCTGCACGGTCCACTATAATCTGGCAACTAGCGGTTCTTTCTCCACGGGCAGAGGTAACAGTGATAATTGTTGAACCAGATGACAATCCCGTCACTATACCGTCTGAGGATACCCTTGCAACGGACTCATTACTACTAGTCCATTTGGATTCCCAATTCGATGCATTAGACGGCGATATAGTCAAATTCAGTTTAACCGATTCTCCTGAACTGATATGCAAGAAACTCTTATCCAGAAGGAATTCTTCAATAGGTATATGCCCATATACGGGACGAATAACATACCCCTGTTCACGATTACCATAAGTGAGCCAGAATAAAGGATCACGCTCATAAAGATCAAACATGAACGAAGAAGTATACCCGAAATCCCTATCATCACTAACATGTGAGGAATGATACCGAGCGCTTTCTATGAATTGATCCCCAGAATAACCTGCATCAGATGAATAGTGCGATTCTTCATAATCAACGGGGAAGAAGACACTGTTCCCATTGATTTTACTTGTCATCTTAAGCCCTGCAGCCCCATTCAGAAAATACCATTCCCAAGAACAATTCTCAATCAGTTCCTGCCATTCATCAGGAGAGGGAATCCTCCAGTCATCCCCCAATTGAACATGAGCGGCATCATCCACAGAATCCAAAAAATACTTTTGGTCTTCATCATTGTATTTTGTCATGCCTGTAAGTTGCCACCCGGACTCTACGCCACCGTATCGACCACCAAAACGATAATTATCAACTGTGTAAGAATCCTTCGTGGAAATTTCACCCCAAGCATAAAGATCCCCATACCTTTCAGGACTGGTTGCACCTAGATTGCAAGAACCCCATTTGACAGACAGGCCCAAGTCGATGGTAGCCATATTTAGTGGATAATCGGGAATATCCTTTTCTTGAAACAGGAATATGATATCCGAGAGTTTTTTCTTTCCAAATCCGGACGAATCATAGTCTACAAAATAACTATCATCTTCTCCATCTATCCAAAAATGATCCTCCCAGTGATTGAAAGACATCTTTTGCACACAATCATGATAGAACCCAGTACCATCTTTTTCTGAATAGGAATGCAGGACCAACCCGTAATTATTCTCACTGAAATATGGGTATTCGGCAACCGAAATATCTTTCCTGTCATATCCGGATGAAGTGACACGATAGATGACTCCACCGCAACTACCGGAAGAAGGATTGTTCTTTGCAAAATATACTGTTTCGTGATCAGTATCTATGGCGACCGCAGGACCTACCCGTGTTGGATTCTCAAAGGGCGTCGTGTAAAACTTCTCAGGTATCTCGAATACCTTTCCATTGACGGTTACCCAATACGTCGTAGAATAAATCTGGCTATCGTATTTGTAATCCAATGAATATACTTTCCCGTTATACTCAACGCTAGAGATGGTCCCTCCAGTATAGAGATGAGTCAAATCTACATATCCGGCACGAGATAAAGATACGGGACTGGAAATCTGCTTGATGGAAACCAAATCATCGCGGTAGAATTCAATCGTATATCCTTTATTGAACTTCCCGGGAAAGCAAACGATATCGTACTTGTCATTCTTGTTGAACGTCCCCATGTCAGGGGGATACAATGTTATTTCAAAGGATGGATTGTCGAATTTTGAAATAAAAGGGACTCCAGATTCGTTAAATGAAGCATGGACCCTTCCCGCTACAGGCTCATTGTCATTTCCTTTAAATACGATCTTCTTAATACCATCTTCATATACGGGGATGCTCAATACACCGCACAGATTATAGAAGTACAAAAACTTGTGGCTGGACGCGTAATCATCGCCCCTAGTACTTGCGATACTGATCAGGAGTCCTTCACCTACATTGCCAGCAACCGCGTCTTGTGTCGATGAAAGCGTGACACCCACTGATTCACCATCGAAAGTGTTGTCCTCTGAAAAAGGATAAACTGCCCAATAAGGAGCCCCCTTTCTCTCCGGTGCATTGTCCAATCTCCCCACAAACTCAACACTCTCGTATGTGCCTCTGACGGGCTCCGTGTTGGTAGATACAAATTTTCCTTTTCCGGATGTACAAAACACGCTTATCTCATCAGACGGACTCCAGTAAACCATATCTTTATTAAACCCATTATATCCTAGTTGTGTCCGTGTCCCGGGTTCCATGGAGGCATAAAAAGTCATCATGGAAGATTCCATTTCGTTGAATTCCTGCATCTGGCAGGAGGTGGATGCCGCAAGAAGAGCAGCAATACAGATTTTGATAGTATTCTTCATGGCCGACTCTTTTTCTAGTCCCAATAATCATTATGGAATCCTTCATGGGAACTGGAAGGGTTGATAACGTTGATTTGACAACCCCTTTCGACAATCGTATTGTTCCATGAACGATACTGAACAAAGATGGTTGTAGTTCCCTCCTTGACTCCAATCACTTTGCCATTCGTGACAGTCGCGATAGACGGATCGTCGCTCTTCCACCCATATGGCATCGTAAACTCTGTAGCATCCTCAGGATAATAGGCGGGTGTGAGTGTGTAACCTTCTCCAGGTAACAGGTCCACAGAGGTGAGAGAACTGTAATGCCCATTTTCCATATTAACGAAGCGGGCATCCGTGATGTATATCTTTGAGACCACCCGGCAAGAGGCAGTCTTGGCTTCGGTCCTTCCATTCTCGGCGATCACCGTGACTTCTGTTGCCCCAGCGGTCCAGTTAAAAGCAACTGTACAAATGTCATTATCGGGCGAGATGCTGACAAGCCCGTCCACATCCCAAGTAAAACGCTTGTTCATGGCATCTTCAGGGGAGACCTTCGCTCTTAAGATAGCACTTTTCTGGAAATTACTGATTTCAACCTCAACTTTGTCGATGGAAACACTCTCGATGGGGATGAAATAGATGGGACGGATACTGTTTCCCTCATATCGCGCTACGTAACTAGATAAATGATAATAAGATTCAGATTCATTCTTATCATTCCTAGTCAGATATAAGCAATAAGAATCATTAGGATAGATGTCAGAAACAGTGTTCGTGGCATATTGTGCCGCCTTGTTTTCTCCATGAATTAAGCCGTCTTTAAAACAATATCCAGCGGCAGGAAGAAAGATGCTGTTTCCATTGGGGCCGGTGACCGAGAAACCATTCACGCCGCGCTTTTGGGTCCACTTCCATGTACACTTTGAGATCAACTCTGAGTAATCATTGGGCTTAGGAATCAACCATGTTTTTCCAAGGTTTACGTAAGCCGCATCATCTTCCAACTTCAAACTTCTTTTGTCGTCACGGAAACCCAAATAGCCATAATCCGAACTATAACAATACTTTGTCAACGAATGATCATCTCCCTCACACCACTTATACGTCTCCCAAGTATACTCGTCTTTGGGCCATATTTCTCCCCAGGCGTAATAGTCACCATATTCTTCTGGTTTTGACGCACCCAGGTTGCATGCAGCCCATAATAGACCGGAAGGAAGCCCCAGATCAACAACTCCTTCAACATCTATTGGTTCTGAAGATGTTCCGAGTCCTTTGAGCACACCCCATGCGGAGCGGATGATGGAAACAGAGGATTCGGATTTAATTGTCTCCACAAGTTCATCAGTATACAGATCCAAAGTATAACCCTTACTCAGTTCCTGTGGAATGGAAACAAGATAGTAATACGAATTGGCCTTGAATGTGCCTCCATCAGGAGCCTCGAGGGTAACAGATGAGCGGTCGGCTGTGGTTTTGGTAACAACAGGTTTTCCGTCTGAGCCAAACTCAACACCTAAGCGACCGGCAAGCGTTTCTCCGTTATTTCCCCTAAAGACGACCTTCTTGATATCATCCCTGGCCAATGAGAACTTGACTCCACCACAGACATTATAGAAGTGGAGGTTATTATCTCTCGATTTCGCGACACAAATGAAAAGGTCATCTGCGAATGTCCCTTCTACGCCCGTCTGCTCCGAAGGAAGGTATATGCTGAGAATGCCCTCGTCAGTAGGCATGACGAGGTTGTCAGAATGAGGATAGATGGCTCTGAATTCCGTGTCCCCATCCAAGGCAAATGAGCCCAGGTATCCGGTGAATTCGGCGGAAGCCGCTGGTTCGGAGTTAGTCGATGTGAACTTGCCGGGAATGTTCCCATAAAACACCGTGATGCAATCCGACGGACTCCAAAAGACACGTCCATCTTGTTGCAAGACCGTTCGGGTTTCATTTTCGCCGGATGTTGCGTAGAAGGTCAACTCACCGTCAACATATGTGACCTTCGTATCTATTTCCCGGGTGCATCCAAAGGTGATAGCGATAACCGGAATAATGATCCATTTCGTTTTCATCTTAATTCCTCCTTCCGATTAGTTCCACGGATGATCGACAGTGCCTTCGATATCACCATTCGTCAGTGGCGTCTGATCGCCATAAACGGGACGGATGGGAAGTCCGAGGCAGCGGTCAACCCAGCCGCGGCTCATTTCAGAACTGCCAGTTTCAAAGAAAGAGAGACAAGCTTTCACTGAATCGCCTGTGTTAATACATGAAGTCCAGTAATACCCAGATTCAAGAAGACCATGCGTACTTCTTTTTTCTACAAGGCCTGCCGCCGGAAGGAAAATGAACGCATGGGTATAACCCGGCTTGTTACTGGTTACCAAAAGCCCATCCCTACCCTCCAACGATGTCCAGGTAAATGTACAGAAAGCCAGTAATTCCTTCCACTCATCTACAGTAGGGGTCCTCCATTTCCCGCCAAGGTTCACATGGGCAGCATCATCATCCGATTCCAACTGCGTCAGGCCATCGGTGTAATACTTCGTGATTTGGTCTGAAGTCCCGTTACACCACTTATAGGACGGCCAGTCATACCCTGAATCCTTCCCGTCATACCAAATGAATGGACCAAAGTTGCTATAATAAGGCTTAGTCTCGCCCCAAGCATAATAATACCCGAGTTCTACGTTCTTTGTCGCACCCAAGTTGAAAGAAGCCCATTTGACAGATAGCCCAAGATCCACCGCCTCAGGGGTTTCATAGTGTTCCCCTCCGGAAGGGGGGCGGAATAAACATGTATTCCCATAAATCAACTTGCGGCCTCCTGCATATGAAATAACGGCATATGCGCGGACATAATACAAAAGTGAATGGTCCAAATTGGGAAGTTGCAAATTGAAAGACATATCCTTCCCGTCAAACTTACACACGTTATCCACCTCATACAGCGGCTCTGACATCCCCGCCGAATAAACGACCCCCCGCTCCAATACGTCATTATAGGTTTTGATGCTGACCGGCACCGTAACGTTTCCACCGTCAATTACCGGATCTCCGGTTACTACCTTGGAGGCATTAATCACGAAACTACAAGTATCACTAGGGAAAGCCCCGCCGTCTACAGAATGGGTAGTGACGTTCCAATGGTAAGGTCCGTCCACCGCAGGCCCGAATGTAGTGGTATGCTCCTCAAGATTCACGGCGAAAGGCGCAAGGGACACATCCTCCCAGGCGTCTAGACCGATATTTACTGTACTCGTATTGGACAGGCCATTCCGGTCGGGAACTTTCCAGGACAGAACAACTGTCGCATCCTCATTGTTTACGTCAGCCTGCAGGTCGTAAGGGGTTGGTGTCCAGGAATATATGTTCCATGTCCAATCCGGAAGAGTGATCATCTCGTTTTCCCAGAATGTCCAATCAAGAGATCCAAAGACTTTCTTTTTAAGACCGATTTTTCCTTCAATACTTGCTTTAAGTTTTAATCCGCCATTCTTCCCCTCAATCTTAAACGTCCGGTTCCCGGAAAAGAAATCGGACTCGACAACAACATCGATGTCTTCAGTCATTTCCGTCCCAAAATAAAGACCGACGGCAGATGGCTCGGTTATCTTGCTATCAATATTACCCTCGTCCCTTGTGATAACAGGCAAAGAAGGAATTTCAAAATTGATTCCTACGCCGAATCCGGCCATTGCAGTGAAACCTAGTGTCCCTTCCATGTGCATGACAGGATGGAAATGCGTGACTTTTCTCAAGTATGATCTCGTAATAAAATCGGGGCTGAAATAGCCCATGTTCTCCAGATTGAAAGCATAATACCCATCCTTAATGCCTGCTTCAAGTACCAGTTTCCCGCTAAGATCCAACTTGAATTCCCCGTACACGATATACTTGGGGTTGACGATGACTTTTGAGCACGTGAAATTTAACGGAATCTCGGCTATCTTGAATTTCTTTCCTATCAGACGTTCCTTAGCCATCTTTTCCTGCTCCTTTGAAAGAAGAGACTCCTGATTCCCTTCCAGAGCCAGCGCCGTTCCGATTTCAAGTTTTGCAGTGACGCCGACCTTGAACATCGTGAACATGACGAAAGTTCCGTAGTCGAACATGATGTTGGATTTCTCGGTATCCAATTCATGTTGAAGTTCTAGGCTGATTTTGATTTTTAGAGACGATTTAAGATCGGTGGATTGATTTTTCTCCTCATACAGTATATATCCAAACCTTGTCGTTTTTAAGTCTGAAAAGAAGTCGAATTTATCTCCTTTGATCTCGAACTCAAAACTATCATCATCAAATATTCCCCTTGTCTTCGGGGCGTCCTCGTCTTCAGGAATCCCGAATATCCGAATGTCTTCCGGTTTGTAATTTCCTGCCGACAAAATCCCCGATTCATTCAGATAATCAATGGCTTCCAGTGCAGTTGCCGGTTCGGTTTCATAAGTGACGACTCCTCCGGACTCCTTTATGGAAATGACCCGGAGGCAGTATCCATCCGGCGTTTTTTCTGTCCTGTCCGTACTGTACAGGATATCTCCGACCTTGATTTCTTGATTCCGAAGCAGATTACTGTTCCGAAACGAAATGGTTCCAGTCGCTGCGTTGTAAGAATTCAGATCTTCCGATAATTTGCCTTTGACGAAGATGGTTTCATCAGACATTTTTACATCCGTCTTCTCGTTTTTCTCCGTATAGCCACGCAAATCCTCTAAAGCCTCTGGCTCTGGCTCCGGCTCTGGAGTGGGATTATCCGGAATAGTCTCTCCACAAGCCATCACAAGAGTACCCATGAGAAAGACAATCGCCATCCTTAAGGCTCGATACAAATGGTCAGTCTTCATATAGAAATAATTATGTTTCAGTTAAGACGGTTAGTTTCACAAATATAAGCAAATCTACTAACCCGGCAAAGGATTAGGTCCAAAAGCAAATTCGAGTGAGATTCCATGTCCATTCCATCTCACTTCCACAAGTACCATTGGCCGGATTAAGAGTCCGTAGAGGTATCTACTCTTTGTGCCAAAAGACAGTATAGGGAAGTGAGGGCTCGGGAAGTTGAAATGAAGCAATAAGAGAAAGATGAGACGAGAAGACCCCGTCATTGAGGCGGGGTCTTTCTATTCTTTATTTGTCATCATAGACAGGGCGGATGGAATGGCCATAATTACGAGGAGCAACCGACATATTTAGTCCTTTTGTGATGAAATAGTAGTAATACGCTAAGTTGTCCGAAACCGATGATGACCAATAATAGCCGTACGTTCCCACTGCGTTAGGACCAGTTTCCCACTGGCACCCGGCGGCCGGAAGGAAAATGGATTTGTCCTCAAATCCTTTTTTCTTGCTAGTCAACCTTCTTCCGGAAACGCCGTTGAGTGTTTCTGCCTTCCACGAACAATTATCGCGAAGTTCTGCCCATTCTTCATCCGTAGGAATTCTCCATTTCCCACCCCAATTCACAGAAGCGGCATCATCATCCGATTCAAGGCTCAGAAGATCATCAGTAAAACCATCAAATCCATAGTTAGTACTTGAGCAATACTTTGTTAATGATTTCTCATCGCCCATACACCACTTATAATTCGTCCATGTATACTCTGCCTTCGGTTTTGTCTCTCCCCAGGCATATAACCCACCATACTCCTCTGGTTTGGTTGCACCCAAGTTGAAAGATGCCCATTTAACGGAAAGACCCAAATCAACCATCTCAGGAGTGGGATCAGATGCCCCCTCTATTTTCACGGTCACGAGACATGTTGCCGTCTTTCCTCCGGCGATAGTGGTGGCGGTAATTCTGGCCGAACCCGAAGCGACGCCGGATACAACGCCGGTGGAAGACACCGTCGCCACCAATTCATCGGTACTGGACCAGATGACCTTTTTATTAGTAGCATTATCCGGTAAAACCGTGGCAACAAGAGTGGATGTCTCTCCAATAGTTAACTCAAGTTCTTCAATACTTAGGGAAACCGACTCGACAAAAACACCCTTACCATAAACGGGACGGATTGACAATCCCGTATTACGGTATTGGACAGACCAATCCTTGTATCCTGTGCTAAATTCCCATGATTTGGCTTCAGAAGGATAATCTGCAAACAGACTCGTTGTCCAATAACGACCCGAACGATCACTATTGGGGAAGGAAGGATCTGTTACACTCCCTCCGCCTGGTAGGAAAATGCTATTTCCATTCCCTTTGCTTTCAACCAGATATCCATTAACACCCCCGCGAGTGGTCCATGTCCAAGTGCAACTGGCCTTGAGTTCTTCATATTCCTCAAGAGAAGGCATCCGCCATTCCCCTCCGAGGGAAGCACGAACAGCGTCATCTTCAGAATCAAGGATAGACTTCTGATCGGTAAAGCCGTTATATCCAAAAGACTCTTTCGTGCAATACTTGGTTAATGACCGATCATCCCCTGCACACCACATGTAATTTGTCCAAAAATATCGGTCTTTGGGTGTCGTTTCTCCCCAGGCATAATACTCTCCACAATCCTCTGGGACTGTCGCACCCAAATTGAATGATGCCCACTTGACTGAAAGATCAAGATCAACTATTTCAGGAACCGGCAATGAAGTTGAAGAATCCTTAACCGTCACGCTGCAAGTGGCCGTTTTCCCACCATCGGAAGTCTTTACAGTGATGATTGCGGAACCAACTGCGACGCCTGTCACGACACCGTTAGGAGAAACAGTTGCAACTGCTTCATCGCTGCTGGACCAGGAGACTTTTTTATTCGTGGCATTGTCGGGATGGACTGTGGCCGAAATGGCTGAAGTCTCTCCGATAGAAAGCGTCATCTCTGTTTTATCGATGGTGATGCTTTCAACCGGAATAACCGGCTCTCCATAAACAGGCCGGATGAATTGGCCAAAGCAACGATACGCTCCATGCGCATCTATATCATCTGCCGAAATGAAAAGGAGATTGGCATAATTCGGGTACTCGGGATCAATGGTAGAAGACCAATAATAACCAAGTCCAATTCCGGAACCGTCATGATAGCCCGCGGCAGGGAGGAATATCTTGGCATTCGTGTTGACCTTACTAGTCACCCAATATCCACTTACCCCGTTCTTCGAATCCCAGGTCCAGGTGCAATTCTGAATCAACTCATCAATCTCGGCATCCGTAGGCATCCTCCATTTGTCGCCAAGCAGTATCATTGCAACATCGTCCTCCGGATCAAGTTGAGTTTTGTTATCGACAATACCATAGTTTCCGTTCGTATTGTACTTGGTCAGTTTGGTATAAGAGCCATTGCACCATTTATAGTTTGACCACTCATAATCATTCTTCGCTTCCGTCTCTCCCCAGGCATAATAATCTCCTCCTTCTTCAGGTTTAGTGGCACCTAGATTGAAAGAGGCCCACTTGACCGAGAGTCCCAGGTCGACAGCGTCAGGTAATGTGGATGACGTTGCGCCGAGACCCTCCAGCACACCCCAGGCAGATCTTCTGACAGTAACCGAAGCCTCCGATGAGACCGTCTCGACCAGTTCGTCTGTCCAGAGTTCCATCGTATAACCTTTTGTCAATGCCTGAGGAACAAGGACGAGGTAGTAATATGCACCCTCCTTAAAAGTACCTCCATCCGGAGCGACAAGTGTCACAGAGGACTTCCCGCCCGTCATATCGGTGACCTGAGGGATCCCTTTCGAGTCAAATTCAACCGCCATGCGTCCGGCAAGCGTTTCTCCGTTGTTCCCTCTGAAAACAACCTTCTTGATATCTCCTCTGGCCAACGAGAACTTGACGCCACCGCAGACATTGTAGAAGTGGAGATTGACATCTTTCGATTTCGCGACACAAATGAAAAGGTCATCTGCGAAAGTGCCTTCTACGCCCGTTTGCTCCGACGGGAGGAAAATACTGAGAATACCTTCGTCAGTGGGCGTGACGATGTCGTTGGAATGAGGATAGATGGCTCTGAATTCCGTCTCTCCATCGATGGCAAATGAGCCCAGGGAGCCGGTGAACTCGGCAGAAGCCGCAGGTTCGGTATTGGTCGATGTGAACTTGCCGGGGACGTTCCCATAGAACACCGTAATACAGTCCGATGGACTCCAGAATACTCTTCCATCTTGTTGCAAGACAGTTCTGGTATCATTCTCACCGGAAGTGGCGTAGAGCGTGAACTCTCCGTTAATATAAGTGATGTCCGTATCAATTTCCCGGGAGCACCCAAGGGTCAGAGCAACAACCGGTATGATCATCCATTTCGTTTTCATAACCTTTCCTCCTCTCGATTAGTTCCACGGATCTTCTTCGGTGCCTTCGATGTCGCCAATACCGGGGACATCAAAGGGAACCACGTTGCTTTGGTATTCTCCTGCAACAAAGTTATTCTGCCATATTTTTGTAACGACATAGCCGGTGTGCTTGCCGATAGTAGGATTCTCCCAAATGAAGCAAAGATCCTCTAAATTCCTCCCTTCATAAGGGCGGGCGTCATCGATGTAAAAATCGTAATTGATTCGATAGAAATCTTTTGAATAAAGAACACTGTCATCGATTGGATCGGGATGCTCCCAAATCAATTCAAAAGACGATATCGGACTATCCCATGAAAATGAAACCGTCTCCCGACTAATCTCCGGCTCGCAAAGGGTTGAAAACGGATTAACTAAGAAATACGGCGAATTGCCAAGTTTGGGATTAGTGAAATAATTAAAAAGATTGTAATACTTGAATGCGAACTCATCTTCTTCAGATACTTTTTCGGGATATTTTGTGCGGCAATAGTAGTACATATTGTCACAGAACTCTCTGGTTGAAGGAGAATTCTTGATTATGTTTGAAGCGTCTTGTAGAGAAAAGCCACGTGAAACTAACTCTAGTAGTTGGATGATGCAAGGTGTATCTGTCGGATAACTAGTTGTATCATTGTTCCCAGCAACATACCCAGCACCTTGATGAAGAAATCTCCAAACCATAGAACCGGGATTATCCTCATCGGATATTTCAGCAGAATGACAAGCGCATAAGAAAACCGTTGAAGAGTTAAAGGTGACATCTGAAAGAAATCTCGGAGTCATCGCAAAATAACCTTCACTAATTCCGTCGTGATCATCATCAACAAGGGAAACGGCAATATCCTCCTCGTTAAGAAGACCTTGAGATATGAAAGATTCAGCCAGAGGTCCCGAGTAAGGAACATAAGTCATCAAAGATGAAACATCAGAAACCTCCTCAAAACTATCATCATTTCTCATATAATAAAAAGTCCCACCATGCGTCGTGATCAGGATATAATCATACTCGCATAGGAAATCTCCCAGAAAAAACGAAATGAGCGCTAGCCTGTCTGGATAAACATCGATGTTGCTCTCTTGAAAGCCAGCACGTATCAGGCATTCTGAAATTTCGTCCAAACTCTCGTTGAATGAGTGTTGAAAAGGGGCTAAGATTAGGGCCTTTTTTTTAGAATTCAGATAATAGGAGTCTTCAGATGAGTGGTAGAATGACCCATCGGTAGGCAAATTCTTTCTAGCCATAAACTGACTCTGGCTGTTCTGAGAAATCGAAGACGCATTCTGATTTCCAATGATAAGCGGCTTTTTGGCATCTAAAAGATAATTAATCCATAAACTATCTTTTTGCATGACACCGAAACCTGTTGCAGAGGAATTCTCTTTGACCGCTAAAACTCCATCCACATTCTCAATTTGTTTCAGGAGATCATCATTAACAACGATAATTTCGCCATCGTCTGAATAGACAAGACGATCTATGGTTATCTTTAGTTGGTTCGTAACTTCTTCTGAACGAGACCACTCCTCCTCTGTCTTCGGAAAATGCGTCACCTGCGCCTCATACTCCATCCCTTCATCCGCCTTCTCAATACTGCCGTATATGCTTCGCTTAATCTGAACGGCTTTTTCCGACACCTTTCTGGCATAATCGGAATCCTTATAGAATCTCAACTTATATCCAGCCTCAAGAGATCCCGGGATAGCAACAATATAGTACCACGTGTCCTTCTGGAACGTCTCTGAACCATTCGGAGGAAGGAGCGTAATGAATTGACTTCCTCCCGTGACTTCTTTGACCTCCGGCTTCCCATTCTCATCCATTCCAATCTTCACCTTACCCGAAATAATCTCTCCTGAAAGCCCCTCGAACATAACCTTCTTGATTCCTTCTTCAGTCACCGAGAATCGAATACCACCACCCACATTGTAGAACTGGAGAGTGGTCCCCGTCGAATGGGCGATGGCAAGGTTCATATCTTTCCCAAACGATCCCTCCCGCGCCACTTGTTCAGAGGGTAGGGTAGTCGTGATAGTCTCCCCATCGAAAACCGCATCCTCGGAGAACGGATACACAGCCCAGAGATCCAAATCCTCCGGCCAGGTAGCATCTCCGAAAGTCCCCTTGAATGAAGCAGTCCCAGATGCGGAGGTTATATCCGTTGCAAACTTGGCGGACTCTTCTCCCATAAAGACAGCAATCTCATCTCCCGGCTCCCAATAGACATGAACTCCGGATTCGACGACCGTCTTTGTATCGGCAGGGGATTCGGTTCTGGCGAAAAGGGAAAGGTTGGCATCAGGGACATCGACTTCCTGATTCCGGGAACAACCAAACAGGCTAAGAATAGCGACAAGGCCAATGAATAAACTCTTTCTCATAATCGTTTCCTCCATCATAATCTAGTCCCAATCTTCATAACCGATATCCTCATTGCCACCGGGGATTGTACTGTCGCAGATGGCATTTTCGACAAGGATGGGAATGACTCGCAGTGCCGGAGATTGATACTCTTGGCGGAAGGTTTCAGGTGTTTTCATAGGGTATAGTGCTAATTGCCTCAAAGTTAATGAAAAGGGGGGACAAAAGAAAGAAGATTTTTTAGAAGCACAATCCAAGCGGAAGTAGTGTAACGGCAGCGTCTGCTGGACAAGCGGAAATAGGGCGGGTTTTATCCAGCCGCCGTCGAATAGAAGTGTCTAATAGTCAAAAGGTTACATCAATGTGCCTGGGCCAAAATGACCAGTCAAAAGACCCTAACAAACTGATTGATAGGGAGTTCCATTCGACGCGCATTCCGACGCACATCCCGGCGCTCATTCCGGCGCACCATTGACCGTCACACCCGACCAGATTGGGCGCCTGCCTATGCAAGCAGCCCCCTCACTAAAGAATAACCTCAATGAATTGGCCGCAAATGCTTTTCGTCCAGGGGAGCGCAGTTTACCAGATAAACGGTAAGACCCTGTACTTCACCCGCTGCTTATACTCCTTGTAGCCCTTCAGCCCGTCTTCCAGGACCTTCTCCTCGTTTTTGATCCGCCGGGCGATCAGCGGAAGGTAGAGGAGCATGATGAGGAAAGAGATGGGTGAGGCCAACACTAGCGGCATGGACAGGAACAGGACAGTCGTCGCCATGTACATCGGGTGCCGGACAATCCCATAGAGGCCCGTGTCGATAACCTGCTGATTCTCCTGAACCTCGATGGTCCTGGAAAGATAGGTGTTCTCCCGCAAAACCTCGGCATAGAGCAGGTAGCAGACCAGGAAAAGGACTGCCGATGCCCATACGGCCCAATCCGGCAGCACACACCAGCCAAAGCGCCAGTTGAGACCCGCCACGACAAAGGCGGCGATGAACAGCAGCCCGCTGAGTTTCACCACCGTTTTCTGTTCCTGTTCCTCCTCCTTGGCATTCAGCCGCTTGCGCAGCAGTTCCGGATTCTTCGCCATCATCACCAGCCCGGCGCAGAACATCGGCACGAAAAGAACACCCATCAGCAGCCATCCCTGCCAATACTGCAGCGAACCTGCGGACAAGAACAGCAGCAGGCCGATGATCACCACGCCCAGCAGAAACTTGCCGATGGCCTGTACGAAGAGATGTTTGTCGATGACAGTCATGGATGCGTTTTTAGGTCGATGTGAAGATAGCGACATTCCCTCACATCTCCAAATGCCGATGGGTGGATGAAGGCCCATAAAAAAGCAGGACGCACATCGTCGTGTGTCCTGCCAAGTTTCTCAAAGTTCAGTCGGTTATTAGTGATAAAGTGTTTTGTGTCCGGTAAAGTTACATCATTCGGCCGAGATTTCCAAGGATGGCTATCTGGAAAGGATGGGATCGCCGCAGAATTTCCTCCGGCCGCAGTCCTTGCATTTGAATCCGGCCCAGACGGCATCGAACTGGTTCATGGCCGCATCGACAAGACCGGGTTCGTCAGTCAGGATACCTGCTTCGAAGTTGCGGGTCCGGGTGCTTTTCATTCCGATCCCGGCTCCGGTGAGGTTGGCCGATCCGATATAGGCAGTCTGCCCGTCGAAGACAATGATCTTGAAGTGGACGCGTGGGCAGAGGGCTCGTTCCAGGCCGGTGAAGAGAATCGGATACTGGTCAAAGTCCTCCCGGAAATTGGCCCCAGGTTCCTTCGCATGAATCAACCGGACCTCTTTCCTTTTCTTGATCAAATCGGCCAGGATACCCAGAAAAGGTCGATCCTCCACATACAGATCCTTGATATCCGCCGTCCCGATCCAGATCGAGCGTTTCACTTTGGGGACCAGGGCGATAATCTCCTTGAAGTGGTCCTCGTCTGCAATGTATTTCGTCATAGGAAGAATCTATATCATCAGCCTTATCAGCCCATCCGACTTCACAAACGTCTCAGGATGGGACATGACGACCGCATAGATCATCCTCCCATCGACCGGCTTCTTATCCCATCTGGTGAACAACCCCTTCTCATTGATCTCCTTTGCAATCTGGTCAATCTTCATCCCGTGGTTGGAGGATGCCAGGACAAGGAGTATGGCTTCTTCGATTTTCATGTTCAAATATACAATTTTTCATGGAAAGACCCCTCTTTGTCTAGGTTGCCGAAAAGAAATGCAGCCGACTCTTTCAAATCGGCCGCTGTGATGACTCAGTCGGTACTCTTGCCACCATCCCAATGGCGGAGCGCTCTATGGATGGCAGCGGGGCACTTTTTCTCTACCCCCGCAAATCTTTCCGTCAATCCTTGATGGGTGATAGGGAGCGCTTGGATTTCGTTTTCGCGGTACTCTTTCTTGCAGACTGCCCGGCTTTGGGCTGGCTGTGATGGATGGATGCTTTCGACGCAGTGCGCGGTTTTGCATATGTAACAACCTCTGCGCGGGTGCCGGCAAGACGGGTCATGGTGAGCGGAAGTTCGGCGACATTGGAATTGTACGGATGATATTCTCGGTTCTGATAGTCCCACATGTAGTACTGCATCGAGTGGAACTTGGTGGTAAAACTGCTGCTACCGTTATTAATGGTCACATTCACCGGCTGTAGTTCGGCCGTATCATCTCCCTTCGGGACCATCATGGCAAGGTCGATGCCTTCGTCGATGACGACCGTCAATCCATTGGATTCCATGATGTTTCCCAAGAATAGTTCGTCCACGGTGCCCAGTTTATCGTCATTATAAGTCCCTAGGTACTGGGACGTTATATACAAACGACCGTCCGGAGCCCAGAATTCACCCTCCAGGTACTCCTGGTCCATCTGGAAGGACACCGAGGGGCCCCACTCCCATCCGTCAATTCGGTAAATGAAGTTATTATCGATGCTGGAAATGCTCAGGTCATAGCCCATCAAGCCATTGGACACCCGCCAGTTGCCAAGCCACTTGCTGAAGGCATCGGTGGCAACTTCCTGCTGGATGGTGAAAGAGGATTCGGCATACTGGCCAGTCACATTTCCTTGAGTATTCAGTTCGATGAGGAAAGCAACCCATGAACCGCTCCTCAATCGATTGAAATAAATGTCGGTAATACTGGAGCCGAAGACCTCGCCGGTGTACTGCCAGAAATTGACGCCATCGGCTCTGGCATCGTTCAAAAGCATCTCTGCTTCATAAGTAAAGAATGCTGCCAGATCATTGTTATACACATTTCTCAAATCATCTGGCCGGATCATTCGGACGATATAATATCCGTTACCATTGTAGAGAAACTTGAAATGCTCCACGCGGTCCACAGAGCCGTCGTCATTGACCCAGTCCTCACGGGCGACGTAACGGACTGACCAGTCGTACCGTTCAACTAGGGCGCCACCGCCCTCTTGCGAGATGGTAAATGACTCATCCGGAACGCCATCCGCAGAGACGGACACAGTAGCAGTTCTAGGTTCGTTTGTAAAATTCCTGTCAATGGTGAAGTAGTACCAGATAATGGATTCATTCTGATAGGCATTAGATGTATATGAAATCCAACCGGGCAATTCGCCGATTATCGGGGGAGCGGGGGCGGCAATCCCAAGGGTGAAATTGCCACCTTCTGCTGGCACATCAAATGCTCTCTGACTTAGAACGATCCTTCTTTCAACCTCAATCGGCACCATCTTTGAGAGTCTATTCCTCTCGATGGCAATGCTCTTGCTTGTAGATTTCTCAATGACTTCTCCCGTGAATTCCCTCACCGTGATTGTAAAGCCCTTGCTGAAAGTGACAGGGGGGACAACGAACCAGAACCGTACGCTCTCTTCCTCGGATGCGCCTAGTTGTACTGGCGATTCACAATAAAGGGTAATCTCTGTCGTCGCGTTATCCGCCATTACCGCAGAGGGTACACCATCCAGCGGCATCGTTACATTCGCTTCTCCAGCCAACTTCTCACCGTTATTTCCTTTCAGCGTAATTGACTCAACCGACACACCTTCGCCAAATAGGCTGATAACCAAGAATCCGCCGACGGACTTAAATTGGAGAAGGTTTCCAGAAGAGACCGATACCATCGTATTGGCACCCAAGCCGAAAGAATTCTGGGCATAGATCTGGTCTTCTGGGAGGGTTAACGTGACGACCTCACTTTCAGATACCCTTGTCTGTCTTTGGAACGGGTATACGGATATCACGTGAGGAATGGCCTTGCCCGTCATGAATTCGGGGTCATCCACCTTATTGAATCCTCCCTCGTAGTCTCCGGTCTGACCAATAAACCGATACTCCTGATTGTATGTGATCTTGTTGAAAATGGATACCCTGTCGTCAGTTGTCCAGCGGAGGAGGAGATCTTCGTTTGCATAGACCTTTGTACCATCCTCTGCGATCGGCTCAAAGGAGGCATGGAACAATACATCATCCTGCGTCTGAGTTGCGAAATTCTTCTCCTGGGTCGAGCAAGACGCCACGAGCGTGGCGGCCATCACGAAATATAAGGCAATGCGTTTCATATCGTAATCGCGTTATCTACCAATCAATATCCGGGTCATCTCCACCGTCGATAGGCTCAAGGTTCGACTGGAGAAACGATGCCTCCATATTGGTTGCAATGAATCTCATTGAGGGAGTTTCGTAGGCCTCTTTCAGCGTCTGTTCATAATTACAGTTTTTCATAAGGTGGAATGCTATAATATGCAAAAATAGGTATTTCTCCTTAACATTCAAACGCTTAACCTTGTATTAGAGACACAGCGCTGACCGCTATGCCTGGGTATGTAAAGATTCTTCTACCCGGGCGAAGGAGGGGGTGTGCCGCGCTGGGCATTTTGAAAGGGGGCCTAAAGCGGATGAAGTTGGCCTTGGAAAGCCTAGATGGCTGATTGGTACGCTCTCGCTTTTCATGGGGGACAGGCGTAGAGAGAGAGGGAACGTTTGTCTACGGCTAAGCGGTTTGCCCCATTTTTACTATCTTTGCCCATTGCTGTCCACATCTTTTGCTGGACAGCCAAACGGACTATATTTCAATCGCTGATATGAAACCGAAAAAGAGATTAGACAAAGTAAGTGTCGTATTCATGCAGTTGGCGCTGCTGTTCACGGTGTGCCTGATTGCGGCCAACATCTTCGAGACCAAGCAGATTGCCGTGGGGGCGGTCAACCTGACGGGCGGTCTGCTGATCTTTCCATTGACCTATGTCAACTACGGTATCTTCGACATTTTCAAACGGGGATAGATGCAAGAAACCCGGGACCGTTGGGTTTATGGGGTATGAAAAACGGAATCAGTAATTTCTGGAGACAATGGGCGGCCGTCGTGCTGGGGCTGCTGGGCTTTTCGTCCTGTGATAAGATTGGATGGGGCCTCTGTATGTATGGAGAACCTCATGCCGACTTCAAGGCGATCGGTACCGTCTCCGATGAAAATGGCAAGCCTATC
>JAEEGH010009655.1_pt1 | contig 22440 bp, 18 predicted proteins | sample 9134181 | NCBI WGS metagenome assembly JAEEGH01 (sample SAMN16246544, study PRJNA631951) | gut metagenome | biome: gut microbiome; feature: rumen; material: DP-attached | host: Bos | place: Iran: Karaj | collected 2018-10
CTGCACATCCCCTTCGTCATCAACGTTATCGTCACCATCGCCCTTATTTTCCTCTATACCTTGCAGGGCGGTGTGAAAACCGTCATCTGGACCGATACCCTCAAGAGTTTCTGCCTCATCCTGTCGGTAGTGCTGAGTATCTATTTCGTTGCCAAGGGTTTGGGTTATGATCTCGCGGGCTTGTGCAAGGCGGTTGCCGGTGACGACACCTCGCGCGTCTTCTTCTTTGACAATCCCAAGGAGGGTACTTATTTCTGGAAACAGTTCATTGCTGGCATTTTCATGGTCATCGCTACCACAGGTCTTGACCAGGACTTGATGCAACGCAGTCTGGCCTGTAAAAATGCCAGCGAGTCGGCCAAAAACCTTATCGTCAGCGTTTTTCTCCAGGTCATTGTCATCGCTTTGTTCCTGATTTTGGGTACACTGCTCACGCTGCACGTTAATGCTCACGGCATTGCAATGCCCGAGAAGACCGACGAATTGTTCGGCACGGTAGCCTTCAGCGAGGGTATGCCTGTGCTGTTGGGTGTGGTATTCATCATCGGCCTGATTGCTGCTGCCTATTCGGCCGCTGGCTCGGCCCTGACATCGCTCACCACTTCATTCACGGTAGATATCCTTGAGGCCGACAAGAAGCAGGAAGAGGCTGCGCTGGGACGCACCCGCCGTCTGGTCCATGTGGGCATGGCGGCCGTGATGGGTCTTGTCATCCTCATTTTCTATGCCATCAGCAACAGTGACGCTATCAGCGCGGTTTATACGTTGGCTAGCTACACCTACGGTCCCATCCTGGGTCTGTTCGCCTTTGGCATGATGTGCAAGAAGCCCGTGCGTGACCGTCTTGTGCCTGTGGTGTGCATTGCGGCTCCTGTCCTCAGCTGGCTCATCCAGTGGTGGCTCAAGAACAGCTATGATTACACATTGGGCTTCGAGTTGCTGCTGCTGAATGCCGCCTTGACCATGATCGGGCTTGCGTTGCTTATCAGGAATAGGCGTTAGGTGTTAGGCTTTAGGCATTAGTTACTGTTAACTCATCTGATTAAAAAGCATGGCCCGTAATCTTGTGAACCGTTATGTGTGGCTGGTGGATACCATCAGCCGCTATGGCCGCATCACGCTCAAGGACCTGAAATCTGCCTGGTTGCGCAGCGATATCAGCGAGGGGAAACCCCTGGCACGGCGCACGTTCTTCCATTACCGCGATGGGGTGGAGGAGATGTTTGATATCAATATCCAGTGTGACAAGTCCACCTTTGAATACTACATAGACGATTCGGGCAGTGAGGAAAATGCACGCCTCAAGTCATGGCTGGTGGACTCGGTGTCGTTGAGTGGCATGCTGAGCAATGCCCACGACATCAGTGGCCGCATCATTCTGGAGAACGTGCCCTCGGCGCGTGAGCATCTTCCCGTGATTATCGATGCCCTCAAGCAGAATCACCGCATCGGTTTTTCCTACAAGAGTTACACCCGGTCGCGTCCCACCGACGGTGTTGTCCTGGAGCCCTATTTCGTCAAGATTTTCAAGCAGTTGTGGTACGTGATTGGCTACAACGTGAAAGATGGCAAAATCAAGACCTACGCCCTGGACCGCATCAGCGACCTGAACATCTTGGCGCAGGAGCACTTCAAGATGCCCGAGGGCTTCAGCCCGGCGGCGTTTTTCAGCGACTGTTTCGGCATCACCACCAACCAGAACGAGCCCAAGCGCATCACCTTGCGCGTGGAGCCCACCCAGGCCAAATATTTCCGCGCACTGCCACTGCACCCCTCGCAGACCGAGGAGGTGCACGATAGTTATTCGCTCTTTAACTACCGCATGCGCATCACCTACGACCTGAAGGAGGAAATCATGTCCCACGGCGCCAGCATCGAGGTGCTAGAACCCAAAGAGCTGAAAATGCTCATCCGCAATGAAATGGAAAATGCCCTGGCCCACTATGATTAGTGATAGATTGAATGTTTAAACGTGTACTCATCATATTGCTTATCCTGTCAGGAATTGCACTTATTTCTATTCCGTTTTTGACGCGTGCCCAGTCGGGAGACCTGCCTCGTAGCACTCCTGCTGCCGAGGGTATCAGCACGGCGGCAGTCATCAACATGATGGACTCTCTGCTAGCATTGCGGGGCAGCGACATCCACCATGTGATGGTCGTCAGGCACGGCAAGGTGGTTGCCGAGGCTCATCCCACTCCGTTCCGTGCCAGTGACACTCACACGATTTTCTCGGTGAGCAAGACGTTCACTTCGCTGGCCGTGGGCATTGCCATTGATGAGAACCGCCTTCGCCTCGATGACCGCGTAATGACATTCTTCTATGACAAGATGCCAGACGACATCAGTGACCGTATGGCCGCGCTGACGGTACGTGACTTGTTGACCATGTCGGCGGGAGTGCAACCCGATGCTGCCCTGCGAAACGAGAGCACAGATTGGGTAAAGGCGTGGTTGGCAAAACCCTGCGATGAGGAACCTGGCACTAAGTTCCAGTATGACTCGATGTGTAGTCATGTGCTGGCCGCCATCGTGCAGCGCGTGACAGGCCGCACACTTCTCGATTACCTGAACGAGAAATTGCTGTTGCCGATGGGCATTGACCGAGCCGAGTGGGAGATGAGTCCTGACAGTGTCAATGTTGGCGGTTGGGGGCTGCGGGTGCCTGCCGAGGCCTTGGCCAAGTTGGGTGTGCTGTTGCTCAACAAGGGCAATTGGCAAGGAAAACAGTTGGTCAGTGCCGACTATGTGGACCAGACATGCTCCCGGATTATAGATTGTGATACAGCGCCCGACACGACCACCCGTTTCGGCTACGGGTATCAATTGTGGAAAACTACCTGGCCTGGCTATGGAGATGTCTCTATCGCGTCGGGGGCCTATGGACAGTATGTCGTGATGCTACCTCAACTGGACATGGTGGTTGTCATTTTGGGAATTATCAATGACAATAATGCCCTAATGAGTGATATCCGTGACGTGCTGCTGGCGGGAGTAGGGGATAACCCATTGGTATCAGAACGGGTCCTGCAGCAGCGCTTAGACTCCCTTTGCGCTCATGCCATGATTTATCTCCCCCAAGGCAAAGCCACGGGGCAGCCGGTGAACGGCAAGCGCCTTTTGTTCAGTCCCAATGGCTATGGGTTGAAGTGGGCCAGTGTGGATGGCGACACTCTGAGACTTGCACGTAGCGGAGTCCCTGTCGAATCTTTCCCCATGGGCTACCGCTCTTGGCGTTATGGCTTTCTAGCGGGCATTCCGCCTTATCCCATCCATGCGGCCAATCGAATGCGTGACCTCTGTCATGATTTTGAGGTAGCGGCGGCCTGGGCATGGACTTCTCCCTCCAAGTTGGAGGTGCGTATGCATTATGTGAACTGGATTACCGCCAGCACTTATATTTTTGACTTTGACAAGCATGAGTTGACGTTCAGGGATGACTTCCCAGGAACCCAGCCTGCAACAATCTCTTTTGACCTGAAATGAAACATTGTTTGCTATCGTTGTGGCTGCTGGTGGCAGCCAGTGTAATGGCTTTGGCGCAGACGGGTGACTTGCCCCGTAGTACGCCTGCGGCTGAGGGTATCAGCACCCAAGCTGTTATCAACATGATGGACTCGTTGATGGCGTTGCCCGAGTGTGACATCCATCATGTGGTGGTTATGAGACATGGCAAGGTGGTTGCCGAACTGCATCCAGCGCCTTTCCGTGCCGAGGACAGCCACACGCTCTACTCGGCGAGCAAGACTTTCACTTCGCTGGCGGTGGGTATCGCCATTGATGAGAATCTGCTGCGGCTCGATGACAGGGTAATGACTTTCTTCCCCGACAAACGCACCGACCGCGTTAGCGACAACATGGCAGCGATGACCATGCGTGACCTGCTGATGATGGCATCGGGCGTGAAACCCGACTGGACGATGCGCAACAACAGCATGGACTGGGTCAAGGACTGGTTGGCCAAACCTGTTGATGACAAGCCGGGCAGCCTGTTCCAGTATGACTCGATGTGTACCTTCATGCTCAGTGCCATCGTACAGCGTGTGACGGGTTATACCATGCTGGAATACCTCGAGAAGAAATTATTCGCCCCCATGCACATTACCGTGGCCGATTGGGAGTCCAGTCCTGACGGCATCAACACTGGAGGCTGGGGATTGCGCGTTCAGGCCGAGACGATGGCCAAATTGGGTCAGTTGCTCTTGGACGAGGGCAGGTGGAACGGTGAGCAACTCGTCAGTGCTGACTATGTGAAAGCGGCTTGTTCGCGCCTTATTGACGGCGGTGCTAAGGAAACTATGCCGCCCACCGATGGCAACCAGGGTTATGGTTACCAGGTGTGGCAGAGCAAATGGCCAGGCTCTTTCCGTGCCGACGGCGCGATGGGGCAATATACCGTCGTAGTGCCGCAGGAGGACCTCGTGGTGGTCATCCTGGGTATGAAACTCTACGGTCACGAGGAACTGGCGTGTATCTGGAACCAGCTGATGCCAGGACTGAAGAGTGCGCCGCTCCAGCCTGAGAATAAATTGCAGAAACGCCTTGACAACCTGTGCGCGTCAGCCAAACTGACGTTACCCAAGGGCAAACGAACTGGTAAAAAGGCTGCTGCCTTCATGGGCAGGCAACTTCAACTGGCACACAACCGATTTGGAGTGAACAGCATTGAAGTGAGTGGCGATGTACTTAAGCTCGGCTATGAAGATGGCACAAAAGAGGCATTGTCGATGGGTTATCGCACTTGGCGCTATAGCACCTTGACGGGTTACCCCTATTACTCAATCAATTCCATCAACCGCATGCAGGGTTTTACACACGGTTTTGATGCAGCGGCTGCTTATGCCTGGTCGACGCCGACCACGCTTGAGGTGCGTGTGCACTACGTCAATTGGATTAGCGGCTTAATTTTTTTCTTCGACTTCGGCAAGAATGAGGTGACCATCTGTGACACTTATCCCAATTCAAAACCTGCAACTGTCCCGTTTACAGTAAAATGACACGATACTGCGTTGCCGTCATATTGTTTGCCGCACTGGCCTTTGTCTCGGGCGCTCAGACAGGTGAATTACCCCGTTCAGCCCCCGAGGAACAAGGTGTGAGCCAGGAACTGCTTGATGGTCTTTACCATCGCCTGATTAACTTGCCTGATGTGGATATCCACCATATCATGATTTTGCGGCATGGTAAAGTTATCGGTGAATTGCATGCCGACCCTTATCAGGCAGATGATTTGCACACGCTTTACAGCGCCAGTAAGACGGTGACAGCGCTCGCCGTGGGACTTGCCGTTGATGACGGTCTGCTCGCTGTCGATGACAAGGTGTCCAAGTATTTGAGCGACAAGATGCCTGCCAAACTGTCGCCTGCTCTCGATAGCCTTACAGTCCGCCACCTCTTGATGATGGCATCAGGACGGCTTGAGGACTTGAGTATTCTTTTGGGTGAGGATGACTGGCTGACCACATGGTTTAAGGGCGATTTCCACGATGTGGGCAAGCGCTTCCACTATGACTCGATGTGTACTCATGCATTGGCGGTTATCGTTACACGGCTGACGGGTAAACCGTTGCTCGAGTATCTGAGGGAACGTATTTTTACACCGATGCACATCGTGCAGACCGACTGGGAACTCGCTCCTGACAGTGTTGAAGCGGCAGGGTGGGGGCTTCGTCTGCAAGCCGAGAGTGAGGCGAAGTTGGGACTGCTCATGCTGCAAGGCGGTGAGTGGAACGGCAAACAACTGGTGAGCCGCAAGTGGATACATGACATGACCCAGCGCTATCTGAGCACCGAGGAGGGCGAAGCACCACAGTTGTCTTTTTGGGAAAAAATCATGCGATTCTTCCGCCACCTGTGGCACACGGTGCGTTCCTGGTTCACGGGATACAATGTTGATGACTATTACCTGGGCTATGGTTACCAGACCAAGACCATTCTGCAACCGCGTGCCGAGTCGTTCTTTGCTGCAGGCTATGGCGGCCAACTCATTGATGTCATTCCCAAACTGGATATGGTCATCGTCATCAACGGCAGGGCTGCCAACTATGGTCACGAACTGAACACCATCTATTATCACTTTTTGGATCCTTTGATAAGCGGGAAGCAGTCGGCCGTGGAGGTGTCTCCTGTCAACTTGTCGATTGAGATGCCGCATGGTGATGCCACGCATCCCGATGAGATGAGACTGCTCGGGAACACGGGTCTTCTTGAGGACAATCTGCTGGGTCTTAAATCCATCGAATTGACCCGCGACGGTGAGGACCGCATCTTCACGATGAATGACAGGCTTGGCGCACTGCGAGCTGTCGCCTCTTGTGGCGGGTGGCGCATCACTACCGACAATGAACGCCCTATCTACATTATGGAGACCCGAGAACAACTGATAGGTGTTCCAGGACCGTTCAAAATGGCAGCGGCCTACGCATGGCAGAACGACACACTATCGTTACGCCTTGACTGGCTTGATGGTGGCGACAACCGTCGACTGAAGATGGCGTTTGACGGAAACAACGTCACGGTTATGGTTAACGATAATTTCGATGCGCTCTTGACCGACACCATACAAGGTAAGTTAGGAGTGAGGAATTAGGAGTGAGGAATTAGGAGTTTCAACTATTAACTGTTCACTATTAACTATTAACTAAAAAATCCCCTTTTGCGTGATATTACTGACATAGCGGATGTGAAACGGCGTTTCTTGTGGTTCTTGACCATGGAGAAGGGAATGAGCGCCAACACGGCCCAAGCCTACAGCGACGATGTGGACAAACTCACGCGTTACTTCACTGGCGCAGGTATAGCTGTCGAGCATGCCACAACCGATGACCTGGAGCGCTTTGTCTGCACCTTGCAGGACGTAGGCATCCAGCCAAGGTCTCAGGCGCGTATCATCAGTGGAGTGAAAGGTTTCTACAAGTTCTTGCGGCTGGAGGGCTATATGGATACTGACCCCACCGAATTGCTGCCCGCGCCCAGAATTGGCCGCCATCTGCCCGAGGTGCTGACCATCGACGAGATTGACCGCATGATAGCCTGTATAGACATGTCCAAGGCCGAGGGGCAGCGCAACCGCGCCATCATCGAGACACTTTACGGCTGCGGGTTGCGCGTGAGCGAACTGGTAACCCTCAAGTTGTCTCAACTCTTCATGGACGAGCGCTATGTCATCATCCAGGGCAAGGGCAACAAGCAGCGCCTTGTGCCCATTTCGCCCGTTGCCATCGAGCAGATTAACCTCTATCTTGAGCAGACGCGTTCCCATCAGGTCGCTCAGCGCGGCAGCGAGGACATCCTGTTTCTCAATCGACGTGGCGCGATGCTCACGCGTCAGATGATTTTCCACATCGTCAAGCAGCTGTGTGAACTTGCCGGAGTGCGCAAGGTCATCAGCCCTCACACGCTGCGCCACAGCTTCGCGACCCACCTGCTCGAGGGTGGAGCCAATCTGCGAGCCATCCAGCAGATGCTAGGCCACGAGAGCATCACCACAACCGAAATCTACGTTCACATCGACCGCACCCGCCTGCGCGATGAGATTCTATCCCATCACCCCCGCAACTCCTCCTCAAGTCAGTCCAAATAGTTTCATTTCAACAGTAATGGTCACACATGAGTTTTTTATGTTAAAAAGACGTGGAAACAAAGGCGACCTAGAGGCTTTTTTACTATCTTTGCGGTAACTACCGATAAAGATATATTGAAAGATGAAACGATTATTACTGTTTCTATTGGCACTAATCTCGCTTGCAGGGACTGCAAACGCTTGGTCGTGGTGGAATTATCCGCCTGACAATGAGGATGTACAACTGAATTCCACCAATCTGCCTATTGTTTGGCTTGACGTTGATGGCCAAGTTATCGACCGTTATGAGCGCATCACCGCGCGCATGAAGGTTATCCACAACGGTGACGGGCAGCTTAACTATGCCGACACCATTCGGCATCCCGGTCAGACGATTGACTATGAGGGCTATGTAGCGCTGCGTTACCGTGGCAGCTCGTCGTTCAATGCCAGTGACAAGAAACCTTATTCCTTCCGTCCGCTGGACAAACCGCTCGAGGAAGGCGGCGACAAAAAGAAAGTCAAGATTCTGGGCATGGGCAAGGACAACAACTGGGCTCTGCTGGCTCCCTATGCCGACAAGAGCATGATGAGGGACTTGCTCGCCTTTGAGGTCTCGCGCCCGTGGATGGAATACACGCCCCAGGGCCGTTACTGCGAGTTGTTTCTCGATGGCACCTATTATGGCGTGTTTATCCTCACCGAGGTTGTTTCCAAGGGCAAACACCGCCTGAACCTGCCTGACCCGGGCACTGAGGGCGATGACATCACCGGCGGTTACATCATGGAGGTGAACCGCACCGAGGACGAGGTCGTCTATACCTCAAAATATCATCCCGTGAGCAGCAATGGCAAGCCATACAATAACCAGTACATCAATTTCCAGTACAAGTCGCCTGATTATGAAGAGTTGACCCAGGAGCAGGTCGATTACATCACCGGTCAAATCGACAAGATGGAGAGGTCGCTCTGGAACTACTGGGGTGGCGCTTCAGCCTACGGGGCATATCTTGATATAGAGAATTTCGTTGATTACCAGATTGCCATGGAATTGGGGCACAATGTGGATGCCTACCGCTTGAGCGGCAAGTTCTTCAAGCGCCGTGACAGCGAGGACCAGCGTTTCAAGATGGTGGTGTGGGACATGAACCTGGCATACGGTAACTCCGACTACTATCAGGGTTGGCGCACCGACACATGGGTTTATCAGAATAACAACATCTTGAATAACGAGGGCGACCCGCAGCTGGTTCCTTTCTGGTGGTACAAACTCAATACCGACCCCAACTATACCGCAGCCCTCAAGACGCGTTGGGCACAGTATCGCCGTGCCAACCTGCGCGAGGACCGCTTGATGGCTACTGTGGACTCGCTAGCTAACGTTCTCACCGCGAATGGTGCTGAGCAGCGCAACAGCGAGGCGTGGCCCCGTTGGGGAGAGTATGTGTGGCCCAACTATTATATTGCCGATAATTTCAACGATGAGGTGAACTACCTCAAGCAATGGATTACCGACCGCATCGCTTGGATGGACACCCAATTGGGCTTTGACCCCAATGCTGTGCTGCGTGGTGATGTGAATGGCGACGGCGAGGTTTCCATCGATGATGTGACCTGCTTGATTGATTACCTGTTGAGCGGTGATGGCGTGAACATCGACACAGAAGCCGCCGATGTGAATGAAAGCGGTAATGTGAGCATTGACGATGTGACAGCGCTCATTGACCTGTTGCTGAATGCTTCTTGATGATGAAAAAGTTGCTGGCCATATCGCTCCTGTTATTGATATTCCTCCTAACGGGGTGTGTCAAGTCATCGGCCAATTTTCCGCCTGATGACAAGAGCGTGCGGCTGGATTCCACCAACTTGCCCATTGTGTGGATTGACGTGGACGGTGACAGTATCATGCGGGACCAGCGCATTCAGGCCCGTATGAAGATTATCCACAACGGCGATGGACGGCTCAACTATGCCGATACGGTGGCTCATCCGGGTCAGCGGGTCGATTATCTCGGGTTTGTCGCGCTGCGTTACCGTGGCAACTCCACCTATAATGACAGCCCCAAGAAACCTTACTCTTTCCGCACCCTTGACGAGCCGCTGAAGAAAGGTGGCAGTAAGAGGAAAGTCAAGCTGCTGGGAATGGGCAAGGACGACAACTGGGCCCTTTTGGCACCTTATGCCGACAAGAGCATGATACGCGACCAGCTCACCCGCGAATTGGCACGACCATGGATGGAATTTGTGCCGCATGGCCGTTTTTGTGAACTTTTCCTTGACGGCACCTACTATGGCGTGTATGTGCTCTCGGAGGTCATTTCCAATGGCAAATCACGCCTTAACCTGAAGAGTCCCGGAAATAAAGGCGACAAACTCACGGGTGACTACCTGATGGAAATTGACAGTGATGACGACATCACCTTTGCGTCTAAGTTCCATCCGCTCACCGCAGACGGTCGCATTCTTCAGGACCGTCAGGTGCTGTTCCAGTACAAGTGGCCTGACTATGATGAATTGTCTAGGGGGCAGCGCGGTTACATTGCTCGTCGCATCAATGAGATGGAGCGTGCGTTGGATGCGGGCGATTACTCGCGTCACATCGATGTGATGTCGTTTGTCGATTATCAGCTGATGATGGAGATGTGTCACAATGTGGATGCCTATCGATTGAGTGGCAAGTTCTACAAACGTCGCGACAGTGTGGATCCGCGTTTCAAGATGGTGCTGTGGGACACAGACTTGGCATACGGGAATTCTCGGTTTCATGAAAGTTGGCGCACCGACACCTGGATGTATCTCAACAACGATGTCCTTTATCGAGAAAACAACCGCTATCTGGTGCCCTTCTGGTGGTACCGGCTCAACGCCGACCCGCAATACACTGCACTGCTCAAGCAACGTTGGGCACAATACCGCAACAGCAATCTGAGCGATGACCGCCTGGTGGCAACAGTGGATTCGTTGGCCGGAGTGCTCACTGCCTGTGGTGCCATGCAGCGCAACAGCCAGGCTTGGCCGCGCTGGGGCGTGAAAGTTTGGCCCAATTATTATGTGTCTTCCGACTTCGATGATGAGTTGAATTACCTCAAGCGATGGCTCGCTGACAGGCTGCGTTGGATGGATGAACAACTGGATTATTTGCCACCGCGATGATAAAATTGTGCCTTTCGTATGTCAGTTCTTGTTTTTTGATTAATTTTGTGGCCTTAAAAGTACTGTAAAACAAAATGATGAAGCGACTTAAAGCAATAGTATTATTGACGATGCTGTTGATGTTTTCGGACATCACAATAGCTTATGCCGCCACCAATTTTCCTCCTGTAGATACCACTGTAACCATCACATCCACCAATCTGCCCATCGTGTGGATTGAGGTGGGAGGCGATAGCATCATGCGTGACCAGCGCATCACGGCATACATGAAAATCATCTATAACGGGAAGGGAGTGCTCAATTATGCCGATACGGTGGCATTTCCCGGGCAGCGCGTGGATTACGAGGGCTATATTGCCCTGCGTCACCGTGGAAATTCATCTTATGCTTGTCCCAAAAAGCCTTATTTATTCCACACGATGGAAGGTCCCTTGGAGCAGACCGATAAAAAGAAAAAGGTCTCGTTGCTGGGCATGGGTAAGGACAACAAGTGGGCCTTGCTTGCACCCTATCAAGACAAGAGCATGATTCGAGACCTGCTGGCTTATGAGATATCTGGCCCATGGATGGAATACACACCACAGGGACGATTCTGCGAAGTGTATCTTGACGGCATCTACTACGGTGTGTTTATCCTCACCGAAGTGGTGTCTCAGGGCAAAAACCGCTTGAATCTTCCCGATCCAGGTGACAGTGACGATGCTCTCACCGGTGGATATATCATGGAGGTGGATTGTGACGATGAACCCTATCATCTCTCGAAGTATGCTCCCACCAACAGCAATGGCTATAGCTTCTCTGGCAGGAGCATCTATTTCCAGTACAAGTGGCCCGACTATGAGGACATGACCCAAGAACAAATCGACTATATTGACAATGCAATCGACGAGATGGAAGATGCATTCGCCTCGCCCAGGTATAAAGACCCGGAAGTTGGGTATGCTAAATACATCGATGTGCAGAATTTTGTTGATTATCAGTTAGCAGAGGAGTTGGCACACAACGTGGATGCTTATCGGTTGAGCGGCAAGTTTTTCAAGCGCCGCGATAGCGTTGATAACCGCTTCAAGATGGTGATTTGGGACATGAATCTGGCCTACGGCAATGCTAAGCATCTGTTCGCATGGAAAAACGACAACTGGAGATATCGTGACAATGCCAACATGTATTATCAGGGCGAGATGAACCTCATTCCGTTCTGGTGGATAAGGCTAAACAATGATAATGCCTATAAGGAGAGGCTCAAGGAGCGTTGGGCGCAATACCGTGAGTCTAACGTCAGTGACCGCAACATCATGGCTACTATCGACTCCCTAACCCGTGTGGTCACCTCGTATGGCGCAATGGACCGTAACAGCAGGGCATGGCCCACTTGGGGCGAATATGTTTGGCCCAACTACTACGTCTCCACCGACTATGAAGACGAGATAGCCTATCTCAAGCAGTGGCTCACCGAACGCATTGCCTGGATGGATTCCAAGTTAGGTTATGTGGCACCCGAGCCACCAGATCCTCCCGAACCCCAATTTGTTGTTGGTGACTGTAATGGCGATGGCCAAGTGACGATTGGCGATGTCAATTTTCTCATCGATGTTCTGCTGACAGGAGAAACCCTCGACGAGCAGACTTTCACGCGTTGTGACGTGAATTCTGACGGTGAAATATCCATTGCCGATGTCACGTCACTTATCGAGATTTTATTATATCTGTAACGACAGATTTTTAGAAGCTTTTACGGCATGAAACGAAAATCATTCTTCATCATCTTTGCCTGTTTTGCGATGGCTTTGGTGGCACAGGATGCAATCCGAGTGAACTATAAAGGCCTACACCCCACCATCAGCGACTTTGTGTCGGCTTACGTCTCATCGCGTGACAGTGAAGATGAGGAAGTCTGCGTTGATGAGTCATTCAATGCCATGGGCTATGCTTGGAAACGGCACCAAAAGGGCCTTCAACTCGATGACGGGGTAACGCTCACTGTCGATGAGAAAAACGGCTACGTGGTTTATGAATACAGGCCAGAGTATGAATCCGAAGGATTCGTTTTGAGGATTGAAATGTGCTATTGGAACGAGGCCGACCGAAGGCACAAACTGTTTGCCTATAATGTGTCATGCTTTCAGAATGGCCAGTATTCCCCTGGCCAGTTTGACGGCATCACTTTCTTCCGTTATGACAATGTCACTAAAAAGATGACCTATTGTGAAGCGCCAGGCTTCGAGGAGTTTTATGGTATAGAAGACGGTGCCAGGGGATACAGCTACACTTTGCCGCGTGTTGGTAAGGACATCATTGTCACATTGTGGTATGAGAACGGAAAGAAGGAGCGGACACTCAAGTGGAATGGCCACCGTTTCGGTCTTTGAACCGTCTGAGTTCTCGCCCCTGAGGTGATATTCTTCATGACGTGAATATGCAGCAAGCCAGACTTGTTATCTTCTCATAATGCCTGCGAGGTTTTTTCCTCGCAGGTATTGTTTAATCATGATATATGTATTATCTTCGCCGCATGGAACATCCCAAGTTCATCATAACCAATGGCGGCTTCCTGCGTCTAGGCATGGTCACTTTGCATCGCGACCTGCTCATGGCGCATGAGCAGTGTTTGGGTGGCGGGTTCTATGAGTTTGATTATGCTGGAGGTCGGCTGATTCTTTAAGGTAAGTCGTTTGACTACGGCCATCCACGATGGAACAAGATAGAAACGCTCAAGGTCTCGGAGGCTTTTGCCGGCATGGCGATTCTATATCGGGATTATTCGGGCGATGAACACAATCTCAATAGTGCCTTCGCCATTGAGTACTATTGACATGAATAGCCATAATAACAAGGAATATGAATCAGTTCTTGAATGAAATAAAGGCTTTGTTGCCTGAGGATAGGGTTTACACCGACGAGTTGCGCACCTTGGCTTGGGGCACAGATGCGAGTTTCTATCGCATGACACCCAAAGTCGTCATCCGTGCCAAGAATGAGGACGAAGTGGCGATGATTGTCAAGACGGCCAATAAATTTGGACTGCCGTTCACGTTCCGTGCTGCGGGAACATCGCTTTCAGGACAAAGCCTGAGCGATAGCATCCTGATTGTGGCAGGGAAGAATTGGGAGGAATTTAGCGTTGCTGCTGATGCCGAGAGCATCACCTTGCAACCTGGCATAGTGGGCGCGAGGGTGAATCAAATCCTAAAGCCGCTGGGCCGCGTGTTCCCGCCTGATCCTGCCAGCATCGGCTCGGCGATGGTAGGTGGCATCGTCGCTAATAACGCTTCGGGCATGAATTGCGGCACTCATGCCAACAGCGACCGAATGCTTCTGTCGGCACGCTTGGTGCTGCCCGATGGCACCGTACTTGACACGGGCGACGCTGCAAGTCGTGAGGCATTCAGGCACTCACATCCCGAATTCATCGCCAAAATCGAGGCTCTGCGCGATCGCATCTGTGCCAACGGACCACTAGCTGAACGCATCCGCAAGAAATACAGCATCAAGAATGTCACGGGCTTGAATCTACGGCCCTTTGTCGCCTACGATGACCCGTTTGACATCATCGCCCACTGCGTGGTGGGCAGCGAGGGCACTTTGGCATTTATCAGCCGGGTGACGATGCGCACCCTGCACGACTATCCCTGCAAGGCTTCAGCGATGCTCTACTTCTTCACCATGCGTGAGAGTTGCGAGGCGGTAGTCGCTCTCAAGAAACTGAAGTCGAGCGACGAGGACATCTCCATGAGCGAGGAGAACCTGATGGTCAAAAGTGCCGAGATGCTCGACTACCTGTCGCTGGCATCGGTCGATGACCCGGTCAATCTGCAATATAAACGCGATGTGGATGCAGGCAAAATCGATGGTGTGGAGCCCGGTGATTACCATAACCTGACGGCTATCCTCACCGAGACCAAGGCGATGACACCCGACGACCTGCTGCAGCGCATCGAAACGATTACCGACTGCCTGTCGCAGTTCAAGACATATATCCCTGTCGAATTCACTACCGACCCTGCCATCTATGGCAAGTATTGGGCTATCCGCTCGGGCATCTTCCCCAGTGTGGGCGGTGCGCGTCCCGTGGGCACTTCGTGTCTCATCGAGGACGTGGCTTTTGCCGTCGAGGACTTACCCGAGGCAACCGTCAAGTTACAAAAGCTCATTGCTGACCACGGCTACAAGGATGCCTGCATCTATGGCCATGCTTTCGAGGGCAACTACCATTTTATCATCAATCAGCTCTTCAGTGACGAGAGCGAGGTGCAGCGTTATGCCGCCATGATGCGCGACGTGGCACGTCTCGTGGTAGAGGAATATGACGGCTCACTCAAGGCCGAGCATGGTACTGGCCGCAACATGGCGCCCTTTGTCAAGTATGAGTGGGGTGAGGAGGCTTTTGCCGCCATGCGTGAACTGAAGGAGATTTTCGACCCGCCTCATCTACTCAACCCGGGTGTCATTTTCAACGATGACCCCGAGTGTTTCATCAAGCACTTCAAGCCTCTGCCTGAACTCAAGATGAAAGGACTTGGCACGCCGATGGCTCCTGAAGGTGACCATCACGATAGCACACGCGAGACCGTCAAGGGTGTGCTCAAGGCCAACAAGTGCATCGAGTGCGGATTTTGTGAGGTGAACTGCGTGACCTGCGGCTTCACGCTCTCGTCGCGCCAGCGCATTGTCATCCAACGCGAGATTTCCCATCTGCGTGAGACAGGTAGCGACCCCAAGCGTCTGGCAACGCTCGTCAAGCAATACCGCTACCAGGGTGACCAGACCTGTGCCGGTGATGGCTTGTGTGCCACCTCCTGCCCGATGAAAATCAATGTGGCTGACCTTACGCACCTTGTGCGTCAAGAGAATTTACCCGTTACTGGTATGGGTTATAAGGCGGGCGACTTTGCAGCGCGTCATTTCACGGGCGTCAAGAACGGCTTGCGCTTCGTCCTAGATACAGCGCGACTGAGCCACAACGTACTTGGTACTTCAGCCATGAAGGGCGTTACCAATGTCATGCACAAGGCTGGACTGCCCTTGTGGACACCCGCCATGCCTGGTAAAGCCCGTCAACCTCGTGCCAGCCATGTGGGCGATAGAGACCTCAAAGTGGTTTATTTCCCCTCGTGCATCAACCAGACGATGGGACTGTCTAAAGGCGCACCTGTCAAGAACACACTCGTCGATGAGATGGTGCAGTTGTGCCGCAAGGCAGGCTACGAGGTCATCTTCCCCGATGGGTTGGAAAGGATGTGCTGCGGCACCATTTGGGAATCCAAGGGAATGCTCGACATTGCTGACCGTAAAACTGCCGAACTCGATGAGGCGTTGTGGCAGGCGAGCAAACAGGGCAAGTACCCTGTTGTGTGTGACCAGAGCCCCTGTCTGCACCGCATGCGCAAGTGCATCTCGCGCATGAAACTCTACGAGCCCGTTGAGTTCATTTGGGAATATCTGCGTGATCGTTTGGAGTTCGCTCCCATTGACCGCCATATCGCTCTGCACTTCACCTGCTCGACACGTGAGATGGGACTGGTGGACAAGATGACACAGTTGGCACGATTGTGCAGTAACAACGTCTTCCTGCCCGAAGGCGTCGGTTGCTGTGGCTTTGCCGGTGACCGCGGCTGGACCTACCCTGAGGTCAACTGCTGGGCATTGCGCAAACTGCGCAAGCAATTACAGGACAACTGCATCGAGATGGGTTACAGCAACAGCCGCACCTGCGAGGTGGGTCTGGAAACCAACGGCGGCATCCCCTACCAGAGCATCGTCTATCTCGTCAACGAAGTCACAATAGCGAAGATGAGGTAAAGTCTAACAATCGTCACAGCGATAAACAGCATAGTTTTTATAGTAATAGTGTCAGTGTGAGTTTTTTTCTGGAATATTGTGTTGTTTTTGATGTGATTTTGCGTCTAATGAACAAATGACAATTATCCACAAAACGTTATACCATTATGAAAGCTGCATTTAAATATATCTTAATCTGGCTGCTCTTGACAGTGGTCGTATTCGTAATGTTTTACTCTGTCGGCGCTGTTGTGCTGGGCGTTTCGGGCGTTAACGATGTCGCTGAAATTGCTATGAACCCATGGCTCTTGGCTGGCGCTTTGACCTGTGCCGATTTACTGCTCCTGTTGCTGTTTTGGAAAAGAAGATATACACGCAACTGGGTCAAATACGGCTTTACGTATGGTGAAGATTTCTCAACAGCCAATTTGTGTCTGTGGACTGTGCTGGGAGCCTTCGGCTGCCTGTTGTTGGAGATTTCGCTTCATCAGTATGTGCCTGTTCCTGTTGATCCGGAAGTAGAAGAATGGTTGGGATTATTGCTGTCGAATCCTCTCGGTATCGTGTCTGCTTGCTTGATTGGACCGCTTGCCGAGGAGGCCATCTTTAGGGGTGCCATCCTGCGTCGGCTGTTGGAGAAGAAATGGAATCCCTGGATTGCCATCGTGATTTCGGCTGTTTTCTTTGCCCTTGCCCATGGTAATTATGAGCAGGGCATGACAGCGATCATCATGGGTTGCTTTATGGGTTGGATTTATTACCGCACCCGCAGCATCATGCCCTGTTTCTTGGTACATGCCGTCAACAATACGACAGCTACCGTCGTGGCCTATGCATTGCCTGAGTCGATGGCTGAAAATCTTGGCACGCCCTTGTCGATAGGTATCCCATTGATTGTGTTGAGCCTTATTCTTATTTATGTTGCCGGAAGGCGCATCGGCAAGATGACCGATGACCGGACCCCGGTACCGGTCCCCGCTGACGAAGTGTTGCCACCTCTGCCCCCCATGAATCCAGGCACTCCTTTGCCTCCTGAATTTGAACAGCAGGACTAACCACGATTATAGGTGTTTGTGATAATTGAATGCCAAGTGGTTGTCACTTATCACCGTAGTGCCCCTTTAGAGAGACGACAAAGACAGTGATGATATCATCCTCAATTTTATAAATCATCCGTGAACTTTTGTTGATTCGTCGGCTCCAATATCCTTCAAGGTTGCCCTTCAATTGCTCTACCTTGCCAGTGCCGGTTGTAGGGTGTTCACACAACTCCTCAAACAAAGCGGCAATCTTTAGCAACATTTTCTTTTGACCCGATTTGCGCCATTCATCGAGATGGCGCTCTGCTTCGGACGTGAGAACAATTTGGTAACTCATACGCCTAACCTCTTGCGGATGTCATCCATGGTATAAGCCTTTCCTTGTCCTTCGTTCATTTCTTGTATGCCACGATTGACAGACTCCATATTTTCGGGGTCTTCAAACCATTTGTCGCCTGATGGTGAAGGGTTTTCATGCACTTCGACCGAGATGCTGTTAGCCTTGGCTATCAGTATCTGCTCGATGTAAGCTTTCAAACTGCGTCCTTGAGCCACCGCCATCAGTGAGAGTTTCTGCAATACTTCCACGGGCAGATCAATATTTTTCCTCTTAATTGTCGTTTCCATAACATCAATTCATTTTAATCACCGCAAAGATATATAATATATTTAATATACACAATATATCTCAGTAAAAAACAATGATTGTGGTGCCTAAGTCCTAAAGATCACTCTGTCAGTTAGCGACCTGAATTGCACCCTACGGTGTCATTGCCCACGGCCTGTAATTCCTTTCGTAATTCTAATAACAGGGCGTTTTGAACAAAACAGGATAGATTATTTACACGACAGGATTAATCTTGACTTTGATAAATTGTGAGCAATTATATTGGGCTATGAATTGTCATACTCCGTTTTTCTGCTTCATAATCCTTGGGTTTTGTATGAGTTGTGGGGAAAAAATGTATCTTTGCAGAGATATTACTTAACTAAACAACTATACAATTATGAATGGAAATTTCTGTTATTACAACCCCACGAAGCTTTATTTTGGCGAAGATTCGCTGAACTTTCTGAGTGACGAACTCAAGAATTTTGGACCTGTGGTGCTGCTTAACTATGGGAGTGGCAGCGTGAAGCGCAACGGCATCTATGATCAGGTGACGGCTGTCCTGAAAGCTGCAGGTAAGACTGTTGTCGAGAACCCTGGCGTGATGTCCAATCCCACGCTCGAGAAACTGCGCGAGGGCATTCTGATTGCCCGTGACAACAATGTGGACCTGATTCTCGCATTGGGCGGTGGCAGCGTCTGCGACTACTCCAAGGCCGTAGCTGCCTAGGTGTACTGCGAGGGTGATTATTGGGACAAATTCTATCTCAAGCAGCAACAACCCGATGTCGACCAGCGTATCTTGCCCGTTGGCTGCGTCTTGACAATGGCTGGCACTGGCTCGGAAATGAATGCAGGCACCGTGATTACCGATGCCGAGAACACCTTCAAGGTGGGCCATGTGTTTGACTCCCGCCTGATGCCCAAGTTCTCTATCCTGAATCCGCGGTTCACGATGACTGTCCCGTTAGATCAGATGAAGGCGGGCATCTATGACATCATGAACCACATCATGGAGCAATACTTCTCAGACTTTGACGACAACACCAGCGACTACCTCTCCGAGGGATTGATGCGCGGCCTCATCGTGGCATCGCGCAAGGCGGTGAAGGATCCTCAGGACTATGAGGCTCGTTCCAACATCATGTGGACCGCGACCTGGGCGCTGAACACACTTTTGGGCCTGGGTAAACGCGAAGACTGGATGGTGCACATGATTGGCCACTCGGTGGGCGCATGGACCCATGCTCCTCACGGCTATTGCCTGGCCTCGGTTTCGATGGCCTACTACAAGCGCGCCATGCAGCCAGGTATGTCCAAGTTCGCCCGCTTTGCCCGCAACGTATGGGGCATCAACACCGAGGGCATGACCGACGAGCAGGCAGCAACCGCAGGCCTTGAAGCGCTCAAGGCATGGATGCTTGAGATTGGACTGCCTCTGACTATCGGTGAACTGGGCGCAACGGCCGAGATGATTCCTGGTATCACCAAGGGCACCATCGTCTATCCTGCCGGTTACTTGGATTTGAAGCCCGAAGACATCACCGCCATTTTGCAGGAGAGCCTGTAATCAATCAGTCGAGGTCAGGAATGTTGCCAATTGGGCAGTCAAAGAATCATTTGAACGAGAATGAGGAACTGCTGCCATTGGAGCTCTTGAATTGACCCTCGTAAACGCCATTCCTGTAGGTGCCATCCAGATTTCCTGTCTTGGCACCTGCTTTTTGCACTTGCAGCACCAGTTTGCCGGATTCTTTGTCGTAGCTGATGAGGGTCAAGGAGCGTTTCTCGGCATTGTTGCCAAAGTCGAGCGATGTGCTGGTCGGGTTGTAAAGCATGGTACCCTCAGAGCCGTTCAACTGGATTCTTGTGCCGCAATTTCCCATCAATCCTTTCAAATCAAGCGTGAGATTTGACGTGATGGACTTGGGAGCGCCATTTTCCTTGATGAATTGCTCGTATTCGTTTCCGATGGGAGTGTACATGCGCATGAAGTCCTGAGTGCTGACGCCCATGACTTTGATGTTGTAGTCATCGCTGCTCTCCATGTTTGGCCCCATTTTGGAGCTTCTCAGTTTAACTGAAGAACCTGCTGCAACATTCTGTCCTTGAATGATTTCGGTCTGGCGAGGGCCTCCACCCCAGTAGCCCGAAGTATAGATGACCTGATAGGCGCTTCCCGGTATGTTGAAATTAGTCTTGTTGGTAACGGTGAAAACGTAGCCATCGGCCGAAACCCATTCACCCTCATAGTAATCATCTCCATAGGTGTCTGCATCCGATATGATGATGCCGCCTTTGAGCTTTGTGTTGAATGTCGTGACCAGATGATCAACAAATCGATAGTCCTTCATGCGCAACGCATTGGCCGCATCGTCCAGGTCAGGCTTGAATTGACCGGTTGCAGTCGCGAATTTCAACCGTTCGGGCGGGTAGGCGAAGAGGCCGTGGCTGCGGATGATGTGAAATGCTCCCTTATCTTCTTTGCTCATTACCATATCAACATTCTGGCTGATTTTCACGTTGTAAGTGCTTTCATCCACTTGCTCGATAGTGAGAGAACCGGGGTTGAGGACAAAGGCGATGGAGTCGGCATGAGCCGCATCGCTATAGAACTCAGCCATCTTGTTCTTGTCACCTTTTTGGACGGCTTCGGCAAACTGTACCAGAAAGTCTTTAATCTCTTTCTCGGTGTTATCGCATGCGGTCAGGCCTGTCACGATGGCCAACACGCTAATGGTCTGTAAAAAGAGTTTTTTCATTTTCGTCGAGGTTAATGGGTTGTATAATCGGATACAAAATAACACAAATTTTCGCTAAAACAGTCAGCCTGTGACCGATTATTTGTTGCCGGGGATGCTCATCCAGTGCTTGCGCTCGTCATCAGCCATCTGCTCAATGGCATAACGCAGGGCGGTGCGGGGCATCTCGTGGGCATGCTGTTCTAGGAACTGTCGCAGCAGGTCCATACTGCAGCGCTTGCCCACCTCGCGCAACATCCAGCCCACGGCCTTGTGCATCAGGTCATGCGGGTGATGCAGGTGCCACTCGGCGTAGCGCAGGCACCATGACGGGTCGCCCTGCTGCGTTGTCTTCCAGGTGCTCACCATGCTCATGCGTTGCTTCCACAGGCAGGGACTGCCTGCCAACTCATCCATGACGGCCCGTTTGTCGCCCAGATGAGTGGGCAACAGCAACCAATGGCCCAGAATCTTGGGTGCCGACAAATCAACCAGGTCCCAGTTGTTGGCTTGCTCGGCATGTTGCAGGTACAGCCTGACAATATCATCTCTTTCTCGGATGGCCATCTCGTCATTCTCAAGCCGCATTTTCGACAGTTTTTCAAACTGTGCAACCAGGATGAGCAGTCCGCACAGCCTCACCTCGTGCCACCGCGATATCAGCAGTTCGGGCAGTTCCTCAAGGGGCGTATCATTGGCCACCAGTTTCACGACTTGGCGCGTCTGTGGCACCTTCAACCCCAGGAACTCGTCGCCTTCGCCATATTCACCCGGTCCTGTCTTGAAGAACCCCATCAGCACCTGTCGCTGCTTGTCATTCTGCAACGACTCCATATATCCGATAATCTCTTTAGCCGTCATCATGCCACAAAGATACGTCATATTTGTTTTTTTGTATCTGCTGCTTGCCGTAAAAATGAAAAGTGTTGTATCTTTGTGTCGGAATTTAATCAATGAGTTCATGAGTAACACCATCGAAAACGCTAATCTATCCACCACCCGCAAGACGATTGTGGGAATTCAGTTCTTGTTTGTGGCCTTCGGCTCTACTGTCCTCGTCCCGTTACTTGTGGGACTTGACCCGGCCACCGCTTTATTCACCGCCGGTATCGGCACTTTTATTTTTCACATGGTCACCAAAGGTAAGGTGCCCATTTTTTTAGGCTCTAGTTTTGCCTTTATCGCGCCCATCATTTCGGCCTCCAAGCAGTGGGGCATGCCGGGTACGATAGCCGGCATAGCGGGCGTCGCATGGGTTTATTTCATCATGTCGGCGCTGATCAAGCGGCAGGGGCGGCGATTGCTCGAGCGCTTGTTCCCGCCTGTCGTCATCGGGCCAGTCATCATTTGCATTGGTCTGTCGCTTGCACCCGCTGCCGTCAATATGGCTCAGGAAAACTGGCTGCTGGCCTTCATCTCGCTGTTGACCGCCATTGTTGTGCTTGTTTTGGGCAGGGGCCTCCTCAAGTTGGTGCCGGTTGTGTGCGGTATCATCGTGGGTTATGTTGTGGCGTGGATGATGGGGCTGGGGGACTTCACTGCAGTGGGTAGCGCCCC
>JAEEGH010009659.1_pt1 | contig 22431 bp, 20 predicted proteins | sample 9134181 | NCBI WGS metagenome assembly JAEEGH01 (sample SAMN16246544, study PRJNA631951) | gut metagenome | biome: gut microbiome; feature: rumen; material: DP-attached | host: Bos | place: Iran: Karaj | collected 2018-10
CGTCGAAGAACACCTATCGTGTTGTGGGCGAAAAGGTGGGCGATGCCTGGGGTTCCGGCAAGAAGTTCATGTAGGAAAACCCGGCAAAGCCGCAAGCAAACAAAGAAAAGTAATAAATGTAAGAACAGAAAAACAATGAAAAAGATTTATGCAATAGCATTTGTCGGCATGCTGTGTTTGTCGGCCTGTGCACAGAAATCAGTCACCGCCAAGAAAATCGTCCCGCAAAAAGCACAGGGAACGGAAATGAAGACTGGCGTAGAGCCCGTCGGATATACCGTCAGCGGCACGACTGCCCCCGACGTCAAGATGGTTTATGTCGTCGATCCCCTGAACCCACGCGAACTGGCCGACAGCGCGAAGGTAGTGAATGGCAAGTTCACCATTACCAGCAAGGCTGCTCCGAATGCCTTCCTTGGCATCACCGATGGCAATGAGCCTGCGTTGTTCATCGTCGATGGCACACCTGTCACCCTGGACCTGACGAACAGGACTTTGAAAGGCTCGGCCCTGAACGAGAAGTTCAGCGGCTACATGCAGAAAATGAATGCGTTGGAGAAAGCACAGGAGGCACTTGTCGAGCCCTACATGAAGGCCAGGCGCGAAGGCAAGTCGCAAGAGGAACTGCAGGCAATGGTTCCTGCTATACAGGCAGGCTTGGAGCCCATTCAAGCCGAACAGACGGCACTTTGCAAGCAAATCATCAAGGAGAATCCTGATAACGTTATCCCGGCTGCTTTCATCCGTAATTCCATGTACGACTTCGAGTTGGCTGAGCTGAAGGAACTGCTCAGCGACAAATATGCCTACGCCAGCCATCCAATGGTGGCTCCCGTGAAGAAGTATGTTGAGGCTGAGGAGAAGAAACAGGCCATCGTGGGACAGCAGTTCATCGATATCGAGGAGAACGACGTCGACGGTAATCCTCACAAGCTTAGCGAATACGTGGGCAAGGGCAATTATGTGCTCATCGACTTCTGGGCTTCGTGGTGTGGCCCCTGCATGCAGGAGATGCCGAACGTAAAGGCCAACTACGACAAGTATCATCCTAAAGGCTTCAACGTTGTCGGCCTTTCCTTCGACCGCGCCAAGGAGCCGTGGGTGAAAGCCATCAAGGAAAAGGAACTGAACTGGGTACACCTCTCCGACCTGAAGTTCTGGCAGACCATCGCTGCCTCCACTTATGGCATCAACGCCATCCCTTCGTCGCTGCTCGTCGACCCACAAGGTAAAGTCATCGCCCGCGACCTGCGTGGTGAAGCTCTCGGCAAGAAGCTCGCTGAAATCTACGGAGAATAAGTTCAAAGCGACAAGGTAACAAGGGACTCCGAGTTTGCTCGCCTGAGCACCTACGGAGCGCAAGAACAAGATAAACAGTGACAGAGTAACATGCTCCCATGATGCGGATGCTGTTACTCTGTCACTGTTTATTTTATATGCTATGAACTCGCATTTTAAGATTACAAATAAACGTTAAAGTAGTTAGCATTTACGCTTCTTTTCCTGTCTATAAGAATAGATGAAAGAAAAAGAAATTGAACGGTTGTTCCATCAGTACTACGCCCAGATGACGCGACTGGCGATAACGATGCTCTACGACGACGAGGAAGCTCGCGACGTGGTAAGCGAAGTCTTTGCGACATTTGTGAAGTTGGACATCATGCCAAGAAATGTAGAGGGCTATCTGATGACGAGTGTACGAAACCGGTGTATGAATCTGTTGCAACACAAAAGTGTCAGAGCAAGATTCGAACAGGCATACGCTTTGGAAGTAACAGCGTATACAGAAGAAATGGAGGACACTGAGCAACAGTTTCGGGAACTAATGACCTTTGCCCGCCAGACCTTGACGAAGCAGACGTTGTTGGTTTTCGAGATGCGGCATCTGCAAGGCATGAAGTATCAAGAGATTGCCGACGAGTTGGGCATCAGTCGAGTGATGGTATACAAACATCTGGCACAAGCGATGGAAACAATTAGAAAATATCAACACATCATAAAAGAAAAGTAATGGACAGAGACAGCAAAATCAAGAAACTGCTTGACATGCAGGAACATCCCGAGCAGTATTCAAAGCAAGAACTGGAACAGATACTTCGTGACACCGAGGCCCAGGAACTGATGGAGGCAACGGCGCAGCTGAAACAAGCTATGACTTGGGAAAGGCTACTGTCAGGCACATCATCGGGAATGGACGACCAAAGGTCGGAAGTTCATACAAGCAAGGAAACTACAGACGTGGATTCTGAGTGGCAACAGTTTGCAAAGACGCATCTCGTCCAAAGCAAACCCAAGCGTAACTGGCTGCAGGTGGCTGCGATGTTCATCGGAATTCTTTTTGTCACAGGGTTTACCTTTGCTGCCATCCATTTGTGGAACCACATTCCTCACTACTCTCCAAAAAGTGAAGGAGATGAAACCGCACTTGTAGAGGACACGGTGGAAAGAGCGACTTCTCTCCTCCCTGCAGAAGAGGAGTCGATGGCGGAGCTGATTGTCTTCGACAATGTCTCGCTCGACAGCATTGCGAAAGCCATTGCCGCCTACCACCACTTGCCGATGGAGATAGAGAACGACGAGGCGCGCCAGCTGCGGTTCTTCTTTGAATGGAATCAGAAGGACAGTCTGCAGGAGGTCGTTGAGAAGTTGAACATGTTCGAACACGTCACGTTGGCTGTTGAGAACGGAAAACTGATGGTCAGATGATGAAACACCTTGTTATCTCTCTCATTGCCCTGTGCTGTTGTGCCAGCATCAGTGGGCAGCATATCACGCGCAGCTACAACAATGTTCCGATGCCGGAGGTGCTGCGCGACCTCAGCCAACAGTCGCGCGACTACACGGTCAGTTTCCTTTACAACGAACTGGAAGACTTCCGCGTGACCACCGACATCAAGCGCAAGTCCCTGCCTGAAGCCATCATGCAGGTCGTCGGATTCTATCCAATCCGAGTTGTCAATCGTGGAGAACATGAACTCTATGTGGAGTGCACCCACAAGACCGACCGCCACCTCACAGGCACCATCATCGATGAGCAAGGACAACCCGTGGCCTATGCCAACGTGGCCGTGATGAATCCTGCCGACTCCACGTTGCTCAGCGGAGGCGTGTCGAACGAGAGCGGCTACTTCGCCATTCCCTACGAAACTCTTCCCCCAGTCGGGGGAGGTCGGGAGGGGGCAGTCCTCGCCCGCATCTCTTTCGTCGGCTATAAAACCGTTTGGCGATTGAGCAACAAAGAGTATCTCGGCACAATCCGCCTGCAACCCGAGAGCTACACCATTAACGGCGTGACCGTTGAGGGCGAGCGTCCGAAAGTGAAATTGGAGGGAAACACGCTCGTCATGAATGTGGAAGGAACAGTGATGGAACGACTGGGTACGGCAGAGGATGTTCTCTCGCGTGTGCCGATGATTTCGAAGAAAGGCGAGAACCTCGAGATCTTAGGCAAAGGCACACCACTCATCTACGTGAACAACCGCAAGCTCACCGACCTGCAAGAGCTTCGGAACATCCAGTCGGACTTCATCCGAAGCGTGGAAGTGGTTCAGAACCCCGGGGCTCGATATGATGCATCGGTGCAGGCCGTCATCGTCATCCGCACCAAGCGGGCGGCAGGCGAGGGCTTAGGTGTGGAACTGACATCGTGGAGCCGCAAGGGACGCGGCTATCAGAACAACGAGCGCATCAACCTGACCTATCGGAAAGGGGGCCTCGAACTCTTTGCCAACCTCTTCGGCGCCTACAACAAACGCGTGCAGACAGGCGAGTTCGAACAAACCGTCTTTGCCGACACGCTATGGAGCATCAAGAACCAACAGGACTTCACCACACGCAATCCCTTCCTGGAAGGGCGCGCCGGCTTCAACTTCCAGCTGAACGACAACAGTTCCTTCGGTGGATATTACGAACACACCTACGACTACGTGAAGATCAGTGGCACCGACACCGACGAACTGCTGGCCAACGGCAATATGTATGACCACCTCGTGAACCACAGCGTGAAGCGTCAGAAGGGCGTGCCACGCCACGAGATGAACCTCTACTACGTGGGCAAGATCGGCAAGATGGACATCGACTTCAATGCCGACTACAGCTTCCGCCATCAGCGCAACAGCACCACTCAGCAGGAACTGAGCGAGGAGTACGACGACCGCGACGTCAGCATCGACAACCTGACGCGAAGCCGCATGGTGGCCGAGAAACTCATCGTGAGCCATCCGCTGTGGAAAGGGCAGATAGAGGTTGGCGAGGAATTCACCTATACGCAGTGGACCAATGACTTCAAAAACCGAGAAGGCTACATCGCCAACAGCAACAACGAGCAGCACGAGCGAAACATGGCGCCCTTCGTGGAACTGCGGCAGCAACTGGGCCTCCTGCAACTGCAGGCCGGTCTGCGCTACGAGCACGTGGAGTCGGAATACTTCGTCAGCGGAGAGCGGCGCAATGACCAAAGCCGTTCGTACGACGGTTTGTTCCCGTCGCTGGCTGTCTCCACACAACTCCCCATCCGTGGGGAGGGAGCGGGAGTGGGGCTCTCACTCAGCTACTCCAAGCGCACCACGCGTCCGAGCTACTGGCAGCTGAGTAGCGATGTGGTCTACGAGAACCGGCTGAACATGCAGACGGGCAATCCCTACCTGCAACCCGTGAAATATCACAACGTCAATCTCACGACCATGTGGAAATGGCTCTACCTGACCACCAACTTCACTCGAAGCATAGACCCCATCCTTTACACGGCTGAAAGCCTGTCCGAGGACAGCAAGGTGAACTTCGTGACTTACAAGAACTACGACCACGCCGACTGGCTTTCCATCACACTGGGCGCACAGAAAAACGTTAAACTCGGCGGGGCCACGTGGACACCTCAATGGAACGTGATGCTGATGAAGCCGTGGTTCAAGTCTACCTTCCTTGACGAAGACAAGCGTTTCAACCACCCGATGTTGGCTTTGCAATTAGGCAACATCGTCACCCTGCCCCACGATTGGCTCTTGCAGGCTGACTTCAGCATGCACACCCACGGCTACCAGCAGAATGCATGGTTCGACTGCACCAATGCGATGCTCTCGCTCAGCGTCAGCAAAGACTTCTTCAAGCGTCGTCTGAACGTGAAGCTGACAGGCAACGACCTCTTCAACGGGGCCATCAACCGCTTCACGCTCTACAGCAACCGCATGATGTTCCGCAAGATGGAGGACAACGACTCGCGCTGCGTACAGCTCTCCCTGCGCTACCGCTTCAACGTCACACCGTCGAAGTATAAAGGTACGGGCGCAGGTAATGCCGAGAAGAACAGGCTGTGAACAAGGTAAGAGGTAAGAGGTAAAAGGTTATGATTACTCTTGAAGCTCGCCATTACTGGCACAAAAGCAAATCATGACCTCTTACCTATTACCTGTTACCTATTCTGTTAACTTGTTACCTTGGTAAAGGGCGTTCCGCTGCAAAGATGATTTTACCTGCCTCATCATTACTACAAAAAGATAAAAGCATCTTGGGCGGAACGTCTCCTTTCAACTGATATACTTTGTTTACACTGCTCCTGCCACAAGCCAACCCATATAGCCGAGGAAGATGGCAGTGAGTACGGCACCCTCCCAACGGGCAACGGTGAGTTTTGTGTAGGAAAAGAGCCAAAGCAGAAGCATCGAACCGGTCATCACGGTGAAGTCGACAATGGTGATGCCTTTCACAACCATCGGACTAATCAGGCCAGCACCACCAAGGATGAGTAGGATGTTCATGACATTCGAGCCCAGCACATTGCCAATGGCGATGCCGCTATTGCCCTTGCGGGCAGCGACAACACTCGTGGCGAGTTCAGGCAGCGATGTACCACCAGCCACAATGGTCAGACCGATAACGGCTTCGCTGACGCCCAGCTCCTGTGCTACATTAGCGGCACCATCGACAAAAATGTTCGAGCCCACCACCAAGCAGGCCAGTCCAAGCGCCAGCAACAGCAGCGACTTCAGCACCGAGTAGCCACGCGGGGCTGCTTGTTCTTGCTCTATGGCATGACTGCCCTTTGCACCACGCAGCGTAATCCACATGAAGATGAGGAACCCCACAAACAGCAGGGCGGCATCCACACGCGAGAGGTCGCCATCCATCAGCACCATCACGGTCAGCGCCACCGATGCTACCAGTGCTACCGGCACATCTTTCCTTATCGTGGATGGCAGAATGGTCATTGGTGCCACCATCGCCGCCACACCTACAATAAGCATGGTATTAAAGATGTTCGAGCCCACCACATTACCTACGGCGAGGTCGGCGGTGCCTTTCAGCGCTGAGACGAGGCTCACGCAAAACTCCGGAGCCGACGTGCCCAAGGCCACAATGGTCAGTCCAATCACAATCTGCGGAATCTCCATCCGCTCAGCCAGTGCCACAGCACCGTCGGTCAGGCGGTCGGCGCCCCAAAGGACAAGCACCACGCCAGCAATAATCATCAGAATGTTTACAATCATTATTTCATCTTGTTTTTAAATTTCAGGAGTGTAGGAGTAAAGGAGTATAGGAGTGTAGACAATACTATTCTACTTTCCAAGAATTTTCTCTACCAGTGCCTTCACGTCTTCAATCGTGATGCCATCGTCCTGGTTCACATTTGCTGCCTCACGGTCATACTCAGGAGAGTCACTCTCGTCCTGGGACTGAAGGATATTCACGGTGGCAGAAACATCGGCAATATCTACCTTCTTATCGCGGTTGACATCACCAAGGAGGAAGAACGGCAGGTCGAATGTCGTAGAAAACTCGTCGCCATACTCGCCTGTTGCATTCTTCGCGCGGAAGTGGAACACATGCTTGCCCACGCTGAGCGCCGAAAGGTCGGCGGTGATGGGTAGCACGTCGGGCATATAACCCGTGCAGACGGTAGTGTCGCCATTGTCAATCCAATATTCGTAGGTGATTTCCTCGCGGTCGAAGGCTCCGTTGCTGATGAGGAACATAATCTGTTTCCACGGGCCGTACAAGCCGCGTTCGTTCAGTGTGCGGAAGTTCAGGAAGTGCAGGCCATAGGACATCTGGCTGATATCGATACTGAACGACATCTCCGGTCCCGAGTAGTCGTGGAGAATAGGTGTCTGGTCATAGGCCGACACCCAGTATTCCACCTTCACGGCATCGCTCGTGCCGGGCCATGTCTCAGGCATCAGGAAAGCAATCTGCTTCCAAGGTCCACCCTCGCCACGACTATTCAGCGTGCGATAGTTCAAGAAGTGCAGACCTGGCGATACGCGGCTGAGGTCGATGCTGAATGACACTTCGGGCGTTACGCCATGAGCGAGCGTAGCCTTCTGGTCGTAAGCCGACAGCCAGTACTCCATCATCACGGCATCGTTCGTGGCGGGCCACGTCTCGGGCACGATAAATGCTATGCGCGCCCAGTGCCCTGCAACGCCCGATTCGTCGTAGGGGATGATGTTGAGGAAGTGGAGTCCAGGCGTGGGAATACCTGCTGCGTCGAAGCTGATGGTCTGTTCGGCTTCGGCGAAGCGCCCAGTATGAATCGTCGACCGATTGTCGTCAATCCACTGTTCGTAATAGTAGGAGCCCTGTGCCCAGCCCACCGAGAAGGCAGCCATCAAGCCACAGAGCAACATCAGGAGTCTCTTCATGGCCTATTCCGATTTGTCGCGTTTCTCCAAGGTCAGCGTGACGTTCAGTTTCTTGTTAGCTGCGTCCACCTTCAGCGAGTGCTTCGTCACCGCGGGCAACTCCGACCAAAGCGTGAAAGGATGCTGTCCACCGTAGGCGCCAATCTTCGTGCCGTCTAAGGCGCTGAGGTAATTGTCGTTGTTGAAAGACAAGACGTTACTGTCGCCTAAGATTTGTGTTGTTAATGATATGCAATCTGTGAATGTCGTACTGGGAGAATAATGCAAATAATAACCACTAGAGCCCTTTTCCGTTGAAGCTAAATTATATATACAACTATTCAGAACACATCCAACAAGAATGGGGTATCTATAACTATTTTGGAGATAATAAGCATGAATTAGAACACAGCTATTGAAAGTAGCGGTAATAGAGCTGACATCAGAACTGTAAATATATTTGATGTTACAGTGCTCAAATGTGGCATGACCAAGCACATAGTCATGCGGGGTAACTTGTTGGATTCTACTATTGAAGACGTTAATCTCCTTTACATTTTCTGCCAAATCGAGTATGCCATAAATATCGCATCGATCCAGCTTCACGTCGTAGTGTTCTTCGCCTGCGAATGCAACATTCTTCACCTTCACCTTTCGCAGAGTGAACTGGCTATAGGCACTCTGAACGTTGATATCGCCATTCAATGCCACCCCGTCTAGCACGGGCATCGGGAGTTTAGCCGTGCCGCTAATAATAATGTTACAGCTACCCTCGATGACGGTTGTCCAGCCTGTTCCACGCACCATGATTCGTTTGTCGACATTGAAGGGGCTGAAAGTACCTTCGGTCAGATAGATGGTGTCGCCCTCCACAGCAGCATCCACGGCGTTCTGAATTTCGTCGTGGGCGAAGAAGGTGGCGTGTCCGTTGTGGCGCAGCATCACGCTGGCTGCTATATCAGCCTTAGCTACGGTCGCAACCATGAGCAGGCATACAAACAGGAGAAATTGCTTTTTCATTTTACTTATTGTTTTTAAAATCATAAATAATAGTTATTGCTATTTTATCACCCCTCCGTCCCCCTCCCCTAGGGAGGGGCTGGGGTAGGCTCTACTGCCTCTGCCTCACCGCCTCAAACAGCAGGATGGCAGCACTCACCGACACGTTCAGCGAGTCGGCGACGCCAAGCATCGGGATGCGGATGTGGGCTGTGGCCGCGCGACGCCACTGGTCGGTGAGGCCTGTTGCCTCGGTGCCCATCACGATGGCTGTCGGACGGCGCATGTCAGTATCGTAATAGAGTTCGGAGTCCTGCAGCTGTGCCGTAAGGATGCTGATGCCGCAACGCTGCAGGAACGCAATGCACTCCTCCGATGTGCAAGCCACCATTGGCATGCTGAACACCGCACCCGTGGAGGCACGCACCACATTGGGATTGAAGAGGTCAGTCAACGGGTCGCAGACCACCACTGCATCGGCTCCGGCAGCATCGGCACTGCGCAGGATAGCACCCAGGTTGCCAGGCTTCTCCACACTCTCCAGCACTACGATAAGCGGATTCTCCGTCAGTGGCAGGTCGGCAAGTTGCCATTGGCGAGTGCGCACCTCGGCAATCATCCCTTCGGTACTGCCGCGATAAGCCATGCGCTCGTAGACCTTCGGCGTCACCAGGTACTGGTCGTACGACCCCTGCGGCACCACCGAGGCCACTTCCGGAGTACAGAACAGCGTCTGCACCTCGAAGCCAGCCGCCAGACAACGCTCTATCTCACGGCGACCCTCCACGACGAAGAGTCCCGCCTCGCGACGTTCCGACGACTTCTGCTGCAGGGCCAACAGGCGCTTCACCTTTGGGTTCTGCAAGCTTGATATGACGTTGTCCGTGTTCATCTTTAACTATTTTCTGTGCAAAGGTAATGAAAATTCCCAAAAAAACATTACTTTTGCAGAGGAAAAAGATCGTGAACATGAAACTAAATACTAGATACTTATGATTGGAACGATTGTCAACACGTGCACCATCATCGCCGGAACCATCGTGGGATCGGTGCTGCATCGCGGCATCAAAGAAAAGTATAAGAGCGTTCTCTATACCGGACTGGGCCTTGTGAGCCTGGCCATCGGACTGAATGCAGCCGTGCAGAACCTGCCGAAGAGCCAGTACCCCGTGCTCTTCATCGTGTCCATCGCCATCGGTGGCGTCGTAGGAACAAGGCTCGACATCGATGGGTGGTTCCACCAACTCATTGCAACAAAGGGCAAAAAGCAAGATGCAGATGGTGGGAAGCAAGAAGTAAGAGGAAACCTCGCCGACGGCCTCTCTACTGCCATCCTGCTCTACTGCATCGGCCCATTGTCGATGCTGGGTCCTGTCATCTCGGCGCTGCAGGGCGACCACACGTTCCTCTTCACCAACGCTACGCTCGACTTCGTGTCGGCCACCATCTTTGCGTCCACCTATGGACTCGGCATGATGCTGGCCGCGCCCGTGTTGTTCTGCTGGCAGGGCATGTTCTATCTCGTAGCGAAGATTTCGAGCGAAGCCGTCAGCGATGCACTCATGTCGGAACTACTCATCGTCGGTGGTCTACTCATCACCGCTTCCGGTCTATCGCTGCTGAAGCTGAAGGACTGCAAAACTCTCAACCTCCTGCCCGCCCTGCTCGTTCCGGTGCTGTGGTTCCTGCTGAAGAGCCTTTGGTAACCAACAACCCCCAAAGCCGACTGCCGAACTTAGTTTTTCATCGGTAGAAACGACGTGTTTCGACCGCATAAAGAATTGCTCCAGTGTGACGAAAGCATTGCTTCTGTTATGCTGGAGCAATTGTATCGTTATGTCAATTAAGTTAAGTTATAAGGTAAATTAACTGAGATTGAAAAGTAAATTAAGTTAATTTGATGAGTAAAATAAGTTAATTTACTGAGTAAAATAAGTTAATTTACCGAACAAATTAAGTTAATTTACCGAACAAATTAAGTTAATTTACCGAACAAATTAAGTTAATTTACTGAACAAAACAAGTTAATTTGTAGAATAACTTAATTTAATTCATAAAATGGATGCAGTGCTTTGGATGAACAAGAGCACTGGTTTGGAAGAACAAGAGGAGTGCTATAGATGAATCAGAGGAGTGCTTTGGATGAACGAGAGGACGGATTAAGCCAAAACTATTCATTCGCAAATGTAGGGACGCGGCGTGCCGCGTTGCTGGTGGGGGAAAAGTTTACTCATTGATGCAGCGTGCCGCATTGCTGGTGCTGCTATTCTTCTTCCAGTAACGCGGCACGCCGCGTCCCTACATTTGCCTCATGACCAATCAGGGGGAAGGATGGCGGAACGGAAAGCGGGTATAATAATTGTCCTTGCATCATCATCCCTACCCCACAAAACAAGCAACGACAGGGAGCCCGAAGGCTGGCCTGTCGTTGCCTGCACTATATAAAATAATCTACACTATATAATATAATAAGGTGTAGCCGTTATTGCTCGGCGCGGTCGTCGACGTTGTCGCCCTCGGTGGGTGCGAGGGTGGCCTCGAAGTCGGTGATGCCATAACGCACGAGGATGTCGTACCACTGGATGAGCTTGCGGATGTCGCTATCGTGGACGCGCTCGCGGTCGTAGTCGGGCAGCACTTCAGCGAAGAAGTCGTGCAGCTCCTGCGGCGTTGCTTTCTTATAGTTGAGCTGACAGGGTTTCAGCTCGGCCTTCTCGCCGAGGTTCTTCAGCACCTGCCAAAGGGGGATGTCGTCGCTGTCGGTGAACATTGCGATGTCGCCAAGACTTGTGATACGGTCGGTAGCGAATGCCGGCATGCGTTTCTTGGCTTCGTCGAGTGTTTCTACGATGAGGTTCATCTTGCCACGGCTAACAAGGCGATAGAGGCCCGGCTTGCCGGAGATAGAGAGAATTGTTTCCATTTCTTTTCAGTTTGTTTTGCTTTTATTGTTGTTAAAATAATTTCTTAATGCTGGGGGAGACTATCCAACTGATGGATAAGATGATCCACTTGCGGCTCAAGCGGCGCGACTCCATCGTTGACGATGACGAAGTTGCTCAAGCCCTCCACTTGCTCTTGCGACATCTGCCGATGAATCCACTCCAGGGCTTTCGCCTCGCTGATGCCATCGCGCGCCATGATTCGTTGGACACGCACGCCCTCGGGAGCACTCACGCACACCACGAACGAGAACGGCACTCGCCGATGGAAGCCGCTATCGAAGAGGATGGCGCTTTCGAGCCAGTGGTAGTCGGACTCAATGAAGTCGAGTGCCACAGCCGGATGCACAATCTCGTTGACCGCCTGCTTGTTTGCTTCGCTGGCCAACAGGAACTCGGCGAGCACACGCTTCTGCAGGATGCAGCCGCGATAGACCTGTGGTCCTACCAACTGGCGCAGCTGCTGTCGCAGCGTTGCCGATGTGCGCATGAGGCGCTTGGCAGCAGCATCGCAGTCGTAGACCTTGATGCCGTGTTTCTCCAACAGCTGGCAGACATAGCTCTTCCCGCTGCCGATGCCTCCGGTGATAGCGATGAGCTGGCGCGTCATTGTTCGATGAGATAGTCGATCATTCCGATTTCCAACCTTGCATTGCTCACGTTGGGCGGTGCCTGGCGCAGATAGATTGGACACTTTTCGGATGGCTTGTCGCCAATCGCCGAGAAGTCGGCCTCCACGCGGAACTGTTCAGGCTTGATCTGTCGGAACTGGTTGGCACCCACAGAGAAGCGCACTTTCACGCGCGAAGGGAATGTGCGCAGCACCTTTCCCTCAGGCATTCCAACCGCCACGATGGGCACCTCGACAGCCTCTTCGGTAAGGATGTCGGGACAGAACGTCACTTCCACCTCTGCTGGAACAACCTTCGCACCGCGAATGGTCTGCAAAGGCACCTTCCGGACAACGGTATCGGCGAAATCGGTGAGACGCAGAGCCTCCGTGCCGACAAAGGAAATGCTGTCGAGGAGTGCCTTGTCGGCGTAGACGGTGACCTGACTGGGCTGGCAGAGCGTGCGCGAAAGATAGTAGTTCTCAGCGGGGATGACTCGCCCGATGAACCGCACAGGCACCCTCTTCGAGATGCCGTGGTTGTAGAAGAACTCCAGGCGGTCGGGCTTCACGGATGTAATCTTCGTGGAACCGTAGAGCTGCTGGCCGATGTATCGCTGTATCTCCGACAGCGCCACCTGTCCGCGCCCGTTGTCCTTCGCGGTGTAGTTCCTGAAAATCACCTTCATCGGCTGCAGACGGTCGCTGTACATATAGGCGGCGAGGGTGAATCCCTTGTCGCGCAGCGTCACCTTCAGCGTGTCCTGAATGTCGGTGGTGATGACTACATCCTTCGGCACTCCGACGAGCGACACAGGCACTTCGAACTCGCGCTCCACGGTTTCGTTGAGTGCCATGAGCAGCCAGAACGTACCACTCACGATAAGAAAGAACAAAAAAATCAAAAACTCTCTGTTCACGATACTGAACAGAAAGTTCTTGATGAAGCGTCCTATTTCAAATAGTTGTTCTTTCACGGTTGCTGTCGGGTTGTGACCACTTCTGCAAGCAGTCGCGAATACTTAAGCGTTGGCAGCAGGTCCCTGGGCCGAGGCGCTGGCAAATACGTAGTTCTTGTCGACGGTGATGACCACGCCGCGAGCAATTTCAACCTCGACGGTGTTCTCAGCCAGGTTCACGCGCTTCACGGTTCCGTGTACGCCACCACCGGTGACGACCTTTGTTCCCTCAGAAATAGAGTTCTGGAACTGACGGATTTCCTTCTGCCGCTTCTGCTGCGGACGAATCATGAAGAACCACATGATGGCGAAGATGGCCAACATCATCAGCAGCATCGACATGCCACTACCTCCTTGTGCTGCCTGTGCAGCTAAAACAATTGTTGTCATAATTTGTTATTGTGAGTTGTTTATTCTTGTTACTTTGTTAATTTGTTACCTTGGATCGACCTGTTTCATCATCTTACCTGTATGGACGAGATGACGGGCGATGGCATCGAGCATGCCGTTGATGTAGCCGCCGCTCTTGTAGGTGCTGTAGAGCTTGGCCAAGTCAACATACTCATTGATGGTGACACTAACGGGAATATTCGGGAAGGTAAGCATCTCGGCAATGGCAATCTGCATGATGACGACGTCCATGTAAGCCAGTCGCGAGAAATCCCAGTTGCGTGAGGTCTCGCTCATGTAGCGCTGGTAGGTGTCGGCATTCAGAATGGTGGCGCGGAAGAGCTTGCGAGCGAAGTCCTTGTCCTCATCGTCCTTATATTCCGGCAGCAGCTCCTGGCGCGAGCTGTTCTTCGGGTCGAAGCGCTTGATGGTCTTCAGCACGAAGGTGTCCACGACTTCCTTGTCGTCGTTCCAGTAGAGGCTCTTCTCTTCCAAGACGGCATCGAGGTCTTCGTTCTCCTGAATGAGCTGCTTGTAGATCTTACGCCAGATCTCGCGATCAGCCTCGTAGGAGTCGTCGTCGCTCTCCATATATTCCTGATAAGCGAGGCTTTCCTCGATCTGATTGCATAGCTTGCGCACAAACTCTATATTATCGTCCCACGACAACTTCTGACTCTCGATGAACGAGGCAAGCATCTTGTTGTCCTCCAACTGAATGGCGAACTTGTTGTCTACGAACTTGGTTGATGGTTTCTCGGTGCCCTCACGCAAGGCGCGCTGCAGGCCAATTTCAACACGGTGCCGCTCTTCCTTGGCCACTGCCACGATGAGCTGCAACAAGTACAGATAAAGATCGTATGCTTTCGACAGGCTGAAAATGAGTTCTTTCTCAGCAGTATCAATGTTGCGGTTGCCGTTCTGATAGTAAGCATACGTCAGCTGTACAATCTTAATTCTAATGAGCTCTCTATTAATCATTGCTTCTCTCTTGTTTTACCATGATGGTGATTACAACTGCAAATATACTGATTTTCCCGAAAATCTACAAGAAAACTGAAAAAAAATGCTTGATTTTAGTAATTTTTCTTGATTGAGCTTTCCTGTTTCATGATTTTTTTGTACCTTTGCACCCGCTTTTTTGAGCACATCGTGTGATGGCGAATTAAGGCATAACAAAATTTTAACAACTTAATTTAGAGTAACACAACAGAATTATGAAAGAATTTGCACTGAACGGTCAGAAGCGTGAGACCGTAGGAAAGAAGGCTTCGCGCCTGCTTCGCAAAGAGGGTCTGGTGCCCTGCAACATCTATGGTGAGCACACCGAAGACGGCAAGCCCAAGGCAATGTCGTTTGCCATTGCTATGGCAGATCTTCGCAAGGTGATCTACACTCCCCACATCTATGTATTGAATCTGAACATCGACGGCGAAGAGCGCAAGGCCGTGATCAAGGAGCTGCAGTTCCACCCCGTGAAGGACACTGTGCTGCACGTCGACTTCTACGAAGTGAACGAAGAGAAGCCCCTCACCATTGGTATCCCCGTGAAGCTGAACGGTCTGGCACAGGGTGTCCGCGACGGTGGTAAGCTGAACCTCTCTATCCGTAAGCTCAACGTGACTGCTCCCTATAAGCAGATTCCCGAAGTACTCGACATCGACGTCACCGGTCTGGAGCTCGGCAAGAGCATCAAGGTGCGCGACCTGAGCTTCGAGGGTCTTGAGCTGGCTACTCCCGCCGACGTCGTGGTTTGCTCCGTGAAGGCTACCCGCGCATCGCGTTCTGCCGCTGCTGCTGAGGCTGACGCCGCTGCTGAGTAATAACTCTGACTGACGACTATGGACAAATACTTGATTGTGGGTTTGGGAAACCCTGGCGATGAATACGCCGAGACCCGCCACAATGCTGGATACATGGTATTGGACGCTTTTGCTAAGGCGTCCAATATTGTTTTTGACGACAAGCGCTATGGCTATGTCGCCGAGACAAGCATCAAGGGCCGGAAGGTGTTTCTGCTGAAACCCACCACCTTCATGAACCTCTCCGGCAATGCAGTGCGCTACTGGCTGGGCAAGGAGAACATCGACCAAAGCCGTCTGCTCGTGGTCTCCGACGAGGTGGCCGTTCCGCTTGGGCAGTTCCGCCTGAAGGCCAGCGGCTCCAACGGTGGGCATAACGGGCTCGGACACATCCAGCAGCTCATCGGTCAGAACTACGCCCGCCTGCGCATGGGCATCGGCAACGACTTCCCGCAGGGCATGCAGATTCAGCATGTGCTCGGACACTTCACCCCCGAGGAGCGCGAGTTGCTACAGCCCGCCATCGACATCGCCGTCGACGTCATCCGCAGCTTTGTGCTTGCAGGCATCGATATCACCATGAACCAATACAACAAACTGGGAAAACAATGCAAGAAACCGCTCGAATCGACAAATGGCTCTGGGCAGCCCGCATCTTCAAAACCCGAAGCATAGCCGTCGACGCCATTAAGAACAGCCGCGTCACCATCGATGGAGTCTGCGTGAAGCCCAGCCGACTGGTGAAGGCTGGCGAGGTGGTAAGCGTGAAAAAGCCACCCGTCACCTATTCGTTCCGCATCCTGAAGACCATCGAGCAGCGCGTCGGTGCGAAACTCATCCCGGAAATCTACGAGAACGTCACCGACCCGAAGCAATATGAACTGCTGGAGATGAGTCGCATCAGCGGCTTCGTCGACCGTGCCCGCGGCACCGGCCGTCCCACGAAGAAGGAACGCCGCGCCATGGATGCCTTCGTCGACCCCACCCTCTTCGGCTTCGACGACGATTTCCTCGACGACGAGGATTGATGATACGCTTTTGCGTCTTCAAAAAAACAAAAGAAAACATCAAAAACATTGGAAAACATTGTTTTTATGTGTAACCAAAGAAAACCTACATGTTTTTTTCTGTTTTTCTTGTTTTCATCTTGTTTTTTTAAAGCCCGCGTAGCGGATTAATCATAAGCAGGCACAGAAGTATATATCTACAAAAAAAGAACTAATTAGAAGCATCCTCATCGAGGGGGATTTCTTCTAATTAGTTCTTTTTGTTGCGGTTTATGATTCGCTTGTTTGTATCAGCTTTATTAGGTTTGCAACACTATTTGCTTGTTTAGAAGCGGCCGCCACCGAAGCCACCGCCACCGCCGAAGCCGCCACGAGGCATGCCACCACCGCGGTTTCCACCGCCACGGTTACCACCAGGCATCATGCCGGGCATGCCACCGGGGTTGAAGCCACCCTGACCCTGACGACCCTGCTTGCCGCCGAAGGCGTTGAAGCGATAGACGACGTGGAGCATGGCGTAGGAGTTCACGGAGTTGTACCATGTATCGTTGCGCGAGATGGCACTGAGCGTGCGGCTGAAGTTCGACTGCTGGTCGAGGATGTCGTAGAACTGCAGCATGACCGTGAGGTTGCGACCCTTGAGGAACGACTGCGAGATTTGTGCGTTCCAGAGCAGCTCGTTGGTGTTCATCGAGTTGTCGTTGTAGCCGCGACGACTGCGGTTATGGATGTCGGTAGCGATGGAGGTACCCCAGGGAGCGGTGAGGCTGAGCGAAGCACCATAGGAGAACATCCAGGTGTCGAGGTTGGCCGTGGCCTGCAGCTTGTTGCGGGCGTGGCTGTAGTTCAGGCTACCATCGAGTTCCAACTCACCAAACCAGTTGCCGATGACAGGACGGAAGCTCAGGCCGAGTCGTTCGCCCACGGTGGTTTCACGTGTCGTACCCTTCACCGACGACGATGTACGATCGAGGTTGATGTAGCTCACGTGGTTGTTATAGCCGAGGTTGGTGAAGGTGTTGATGTTCCAGACACCGGCGCTGTCGATAGACATATTGAACATTCCACCCCACATGGCATTCCAGTTGCCGTTGATGTTCTCGGGTCGCGTGGTGCGTCCACCGGTCTTTTCGTCGTAGGTGACCATCGAGGAGATGGAGTTACGCGTGGTGGAGAAGTTCAGGTAGGTCATCTCCGTCATGGAGTGCCACTGCTGATAGCCGTTGTAGAAGAGGTTCAGGCTCTGTGTGAACGACGGCTTCAGACCGGGGTTACCACGTGAGATGTTCAGCGGGTCGCTATCGTCGTAGATGTCGAGCAGCTGTGTTATAGAGGGTTGTGATGTGTTGGCACGATAGTTGATGCGGAGGTTCGACACCTGCGAGAAACGATAGCGGAAGTCGAGGGTCGGCGTGACGTTGAACACGGTGCGAGTGGTGTCGACATAGACGCCTTGATAGTCCTGAATGAAGTCTGACTTCTGCGGCTGGAACATCACACCTACGTTGAAATTGTACTTCTCATGAATCTTACGGTACATAATTTCAATGTTGTGCGTGTAGTTCTTATACTCGGAGTAGCGGCTCAACGACGAATCGCGATAGGCCTCGTAAGGCTGCGAGAGGCGGTTGAGGTACTGATCCCACTCGCGATAGTAAGGAGTGAGGCCGCTGAAGAAGTCTTCACCGAGGTTCGAGAAGTCGAAGGTCTGACGGTCGCTCTTGTTGAACGAGTAGTTGAAGCTGTAGCTGAACTGCAGGAATGCTCCTCTCCAAAGGGGCTCGCTGTAGGTGGTCTGCAGGGTGTAGTTGTAGCTCTTCGTCGGTGCGAGGTTGAAGCGGCTGGTCTGATAGGTGGAGTCGTTGCCGAACATGTCGGGCACGAGGAACAGGTGGGTGTTGTTCGTCGAGAAGCTCTTCTGGGCACCCTCGCTGTAGGATGCATCGGCACGCAGCGTGAGGTTACGACCCTTCGAACCGAACTTGCGGTTGTACTGCAGCATACCGCCCACGCGCTTCGAGTCGCTGTAGTTGATGCCCTGGTTGCGCTGCCAGTTCACGATGATTCCTTCGCTGGCCAACTTGGCGATGGCGTCGTCCAACAGGGGGTCTACCACATATTCATAAGGATCTTCATTGAACGATGCCGAGCTGCCCCATGAGCGACCATCGTTGTTCGAGAAGCTCAGGTTCGGACGGAACATGATGTTCGTCATCGTGTCGGGCGTCCACTCCACACGCATCTGGGCATTCCAGGAGTCGGAGCGCGAATAGTTCTGGCTGAGGCTGTTCGAGAACGAACCGGTGCGCGAGATGAAGTTCTCGCTCGACGAGATGGTCTGCGAGTCGCCGTCGCGGTGGTTCCAGCGCACGGAGCCGTCAACCGTCAGCAGGTCGGTCTTCTCATAGTTGATGTTCACACCGCCCATCTTCGATGAGTTCAAGCCCGTGTTGCCACGACCGAAGCCACCACCACGGCCGCCGAAGCCACGGTCACCGGTGTTGTTGGCATTGCCGAAGGCGCGAATGGCAATCTCATCGTTGGTATACATAGCCATCAGACGAGCCGAATAGCGGTCCTTCGTTCCGATGCCGATGTCGTTGTTGGTCATGAAACCTTTGTTCATGCCTTTCTTCACAGCGAAGTCAAGAGTGGTCTCCTCATTGCCGTCGTCGATACCGGTGATGCGGCTCAGGTCGCTCTTCTCGTCGTAGACCTTGATGCTCTCGATGATGGAGGTAGGCAGGTTCTTCATGGCGGTCTGGGTGTCGCCGGTCATGAACTCCTTACCACCCACTTTCACCTTCTTCACTTGCTTACCATTGATGGTGATCTTACCGTCGTCGTCGATCTGTGCACCGGGAATACGCTTCACCAGCTCCTCAGCCACCGAGCCCTCGGGCACGCGATAGGCGGCAGAGTTATAAACAAAGGTGTCTTCCTTCAGCACCACTTTCTGGGCAAGCGCCGTCACCTCGGTGCCTTTCAGCATCACGGCATCGGCCGACATCGTCACGGTTCCCATGGCGAGGTTCTTATTGTCTACCATCTCGAGGTTCTTCACCGAGGTGACATAGCCGATGCTCGAAATCTTCAGCAGGTACTTGCCGTTCTTCGGAGCAGCCAGCGAGAAACGGCCGTCGTCGGCCGAAACGGTGCCCCCGACGAACGAGCTGTCGGTCTTGAGCAGTTGTAACGTCACTTGTGGCAGAGGCTCCTTGGTATCCTTGTCGATGAGCGTGCCAGAAATCTTCCTGTCTTGTGCAAATGAAAAAGCTGCTATAGAAATCAGCAGCAGCATGAAAAATGATCGTTTCATATTGTCGTTGTTTTTTGTTTCTGCTAATAAGACGTAAAATTACACTCATGGTTTAAAGCAAAATGAAAATTCTTGGAAATTATTTGGTTTTTCGCTTGGTTAACCGTATCTTTGCAAACGATATGGCACAAAAAGTAATCTTCTCTGAACAATTAGAACGCACTCTCGAGACGGCCATCGGCGAATGTCATCCCGACCGACTCTTCGTCCTGACCGACGATAACACATCGCGGCTGTGCTGGCCTGTGGTGAAGGACTATGGCTGTCTGGCTGCAGCGCAGCTCATCACCATTCCTGCCGGCGACGAGCACAAGAACCTCACAAGCCTCAGCCATGTGTGGGAGCAGCTGCAGCAAGGCGGAGCCACGCGCCATTCTTTAATGGTGTGTTTGGGAGGCGGTATGGTGACCGACCTCGGCGGCTTTGCGGCAAGCACCTTCAAGCGGGGCATTGCCTTCATCAACATTCCGACAACGCTGCTCGCAATGGTCGACGCCTCGGTAGGTGGCAAGACGGGCATCAACTTCTGTGGACTGAAAAACGAGGTGGGCGTGTTCAGCGAAGCACAGGCGGTCATCATCTGCACGCGCTTCCTGCAAACCCTCGACATGCAGAATGTTCTCTCCGGCTATGCCGAAATGCTGAAGCATGGCCTCATCAGCAACAAAGAGCACTGGGCAGAGCTGCTGCGGTTCCCCATAGAGAGTCTCAATAGCCAAGACTCTTCCGACGGCCAAGACCCATCCGGCGGCCTTGCATCTCTTCTGGCCAGGAGCGTGGCGGTGAAGGAACGCATCGTAGAGGCCGACCCCCACGAGCAAGGGCTGCGCAAAGCACTGAACCTCGGACATACCATCGGCCACGCCATCGAGGAATGGAGCTTCACACCCACCAAACCCACCCCCAACCCCCTACTCCACGGCTATGCTGTTGCCTACGGCCTTGTCGGTGAGTTGTATCTCTCTGCCGTGAAATGCCACTTCCCCACCGACCGTCTGCGCCAAACGGTGCAATTCGTGCGTGAACACTATGGCACACCTGCCATCACCTGCAACGACTATCCCGCGTTGCTCCGCCTAATGACGCACGACAAGAAGAACACCGCCGGCACCATCAACTTCACATTGCTCGCCGACATCGGTGAGCTGCAACTCAACCAGTCGGCCACCGACGAAGAGATTTGCGAAGCGCTTGACTTCCTCCGTGAAATGTAATAACCATCAACAACAAACGATATGAGAAAACTACTTAACATGCTGGCCATCGCACTCCTGATGAGCCTACCCGCGAAGGCACAAGTGTACAGCGGAAACCCAATTCTCACGGGGTTTCATGCCGATCCTGAAGTGATGTATTCAAACCTCACGCAACGCTACTACATCTACTCCACCACCGACGGCGTGCCGGGCTGGGGCGGATGGTATTTCACCGTGTTCTCAAGCGACGACCTCGCTCACTGGCGCTACGACGGCATCTGTCTGAACCTGCCGCGCGACACCCGCTGGGCAAGTGGAAACGCATGGGCACCGGCCATCGAGGAGAAACTCGTCAATGGCAAATACAAGTACTTTTTCTATTACAGCGGTGAGACCGGACACGGCAAGGCCATTGGCGTAGCCACCAGCGACCGACCGGAAGGACCATTCACCGACATCGGCCATCCCATCGTCGACCGTCGTCCTGAGGGCGTGCGTGGCGGTCAGCAAATCGATGTCGATGTCTTCACCGACCCTGATACGGGCAAGAGCTATCTCTACTGGGGCAACGGCTATATGGCTGGCGCCGAACTGAATGCCGACATGCTCTCCATCAAGCCCGAGACCACGAAGGTGCTCACACCACGTGGCGGCACCCTCGAGGACTACGCCTACCGCGAAGGCACCTACGTGCTGAAGCGCAACGGCGTGTACTACTTCCTTTGGTCGGTCGACGACACCGGTGCCGCCAACTACCATGTGGCCTACGGCACCAGCGATTCACCACTCGGACCCATCAAGGTTGCCGACGAGCCCGTCATCCTCATCCAGGAACCCGACCAGCAAATCTACGGCACGGCCCACAACAGCGTCTTGCAGATTCCCGGTCGCGACGAGTGGTATTTCGTCTATCACCGCATCAATCCCAATTTCATTGATCGCAACCTCGGCCCCGGCTTCCATCGCCAAGTGTGCATCGACCGCATGGAATTCAACGACGACGGCACCATCCGCCGCGGAAAACCCACACAGAAGGGAGTCAGGGCACTGAAGTAATCCCCTACAACAGAGCAAGGCAGCAGAGCTGTATTTTGAAGACAGACGGGACAGAAGAACTATCCTCCCTTTAGAGGAAAGGCCGTGGGCGAGGCCAAGTATGTGAATTCTTCATGTGACAAGTATGCCCTCAAGATGATAAGGGTCAAGAATAAAATGCTTTAATAACGAAATGCATACAACAGCTATTATAAAGAATACAATAGTCATACTATAAATTAGGAATATTGGAATTCGTCTATTGTATTTAGAATTGGCATATTTCATAATGATTCTCTCTTTCCTTTTCTTATACCTTAAAAATGACCACAATATTGTAATAATACAAACTGTGACGAGATATATTCTATAATGTTCTTTTCCAAAAAGGATATAATATGCTTCCAACCAAATAGGCGACGAAAGCAACACCATACAAGCCCCTACAAAAATCGAAGGTCCCCAAAGGTCATATTCTCCATGTTTTTGATAATGAATATATACCCTGTAAAATAGATAATCAAATAGTCCCCTTGTGAACTCCTTTTGTTATTAT
>JAEEGH010009660.1_pt1 | contig 22428 bp, 20 predicted proteins | sample 9134181 | NCBI WGS metagenome assembly JAEEGH01 (sample SAMN16246544, study PRJNA631951) | gut metagenome | biome: gut microbiome; feature: rumen; material: DP-attached | host: Bos | place: Iran: Karaj | collected 2018-10
TGTACCAGCAGCGTAGGCTGTTAAAGCTGAACCAACTCCGTCCTTCCAGGCTTCGGAAGGCATCGTGGTGAAGCACCAGGTTACGGGAACTTTACCTTCGGCAGTATAGGCAGCATCCTGCTTTACAAACAGATTCGGGGATTCTTTCGCTGCCTTGAACGGGCAAACGCCTATATTCTCAGCAAGGAATGCAGTGCCTTCTTCGGAAGTAACAACCCAGTAGAGGAAATCAAGAGTTGCCTGGATATCCTCTTCGGACGCATCCGCGTTTACACACCAGTAGTTCTCGGTGCCGGTCGTCAGACCCTGATTTTCTTCACCTTCGAGACCGATGTAAATTGGGATCATCTGAAGGTTTTCATCACCGACATCCTTTATGTCATTATAGGCCCAGGTGCCGTTCTGGTAGAAAACGGCTTCACCGTTCACGAACTCGGCGACAGCGTCATTACCGGTCTTGCCTGCAAGCTCTGCGGGATCGCAGGTAGCATTGTTGATGTAAAGATCCCAGATGGCCTTGTAGTTGTCAAGGAAGCTTCCCTTAATGGCATCTGTTGCTCCGATGCCGTCTGCCTGATACTCCGCATAGATCGGCAGATTGGCAAGGTGAGTCTTAAAGCGCCAGTCGGAAGAACCGTCCATACCGGCAGAGGTGAAAGCTGCAAAGCCGAGTTCATCCTTGCGGGCAGTAATGTCTTCCGCAACTGCTTTCAAGGAATCAAAGTTGGTAATTTCGGCAAGTGAATGGCCAGCTTTCTCAAGAAGAGCGGTATTGGCAATAATGCCATAGGTTTCAATAACATAGCCGATACCTTTTACTTCATCACCGTCGCGAAGCTCAAAGGCATCAGAAGTCAGTTCGCCGTCCAATGCCGTGCCGGAAAGATCAAGAGCATAGTCTGTCCAGTTGGCGAGACCTACGGGGCCGTTTACCTGGAACAGAGTCGGAGCGGAAGATTTGGCCATTTCAGCTGTCAGCGTTTCTTCATAGGAGCCGGATGCGGCGGTGAGCACTGTTACGGGAACACCGGTCTGCTCCGTGTAGACTTTAGCGAGAGCCTGCCATGCCTCATCGACTTCTGGCTTGAAGTTGAGGTAGTAGACAGAACCTTTGTCATCGGCAGATGCAGATACTGCGCAGAGAGCGAATACCATGCAGCATGCCAGAACAAGTGCAAGAATCTTTTTCATTTTTTTGTCTCCTTACTACATTTTTTCTTCCCTGTCGGGATGGTATTTTAACATGCGGAAGCATGATAAAACCAAGATGGTGGTTTTGATGAAAAAGTGTTCCGGAAACGATACCGGAAACGTTTCCAACTTCTAATAATTCAATATTATGCGACTTTTTTTCAGTTGTCAACAAAGAAAGCAACGAAGAAAAAAACTTCGTTGCTTTTCAACAAACAGGGCAGGCTGTTTTTGTGCAGTTTTACCAAGAGAACTTTACAGGGTTTTCACGGAATGACCTTCCCGGAGTATTGCCTCCGGCCGGAGATGGCGGTAATAGGAGGGATCCGAAATCATTCTGACCAGGATGCGGACACCCTCTCTGCCGATTTCCTCACAGGGCTGGATCATCGTTGTAAGCGTGGGAGACATGTACTCCGTCAGCTTCAGCCCGTCAATGGCTATGACAGAACAGTCATCAGGAACTTTTTTCCCGTTGTTGCGGAGCGCTTTTACAGCGGCAACGGCCATCATATCCGAGTCGACAAACGCTGCTGTAAAAGGTGTGCCGGACTGAAGAAGCTTTTCCATGCCGCGATATGCGTCTTCCATTTCAAAGCTGCCTGTCTGAACAACAAGGGCAGGATCGGGTTCAATGCCATGATCTCTTAAAGCAGCGCAGTAGCCACCATAACGGAGCTCACTGATGGAGTGGTCATCACAGAAATCAAAAAAAGCGGCGATTTTTCTATGACCTGCTGCAATCAGAAAAGAGACTGCATCGTAAGCAGTTTTATAATCATCAATGGAGACAGAGGAAAAATCCGACTCCCGCAGGCTCCCGAAAGAATTGGTATAGGAACAGCAGACGTAAGGAACTCCTATGAGCGACATCTCACCGGCGGTATAGTTGAAACGACCGCCGAGAAAAAGAAGACCCCGCAGCTTTTTTTCCCGCTCCAGGATTGCACCGGCTTTAACCTCATCCTCGTTGGTCCCGATAAAGCGGAGAACCATGTCATATCCGGAATTGTCAATTTCACGGGTCATGGTTTTCAGCATATCGGCAAAAAAGAGGTTGCCTGTACCGCGGACAACAACGCCAATGGCATCCGAGCGGCTTCTGACAAGATCACGGGCAGAGTTGTTGGGAATATATCCGGAAGCTTCCACAACAGCCAGAACTCTTTTCCGGACTTCTTCGCTGACATCCGGGCGGTTATTCAGAACCCTTGAAACAGTGCTGATGCCGACGCCGCACTGTCTGGCAATGTCTTTGATCGTCATAGCATTATGCCGCGTCAGCCCAGATTGCCGGATGCAAACATCAAAGATGAGAGCGCAACAATCGGTGCAGTCTCACAGCGCAGGATGCGCTCCCCCATGGAGCAGATATGGCAGCCGATCACCCTGGCAAGATCCGCTTCATAAGGAGCAAATCCACCTTCGCAACCGGTGATAATGGCAGCGGTTGAAATATCACGACAGCCTTCCAGGGCCTGTTCCAGACTTTCCCGTTCCCCGGTTTCGTACATAAAAAGGCTGAGGTCTTTTTTAATGGCAGTATCAAGACACTGTGTAAAATCTCCGATCCAGCGCACCTGCGGGATGATGCCGCGGCCTGACTGTTTGGCAGCTTCTTCGGAAATACGCTGCCAGCGCTCCAGCTTTTTGTCACGCCCGCCCTCATCCAGCTTTGCAATGCAGCGCTCGCTGGTGAAAAAGCAGATTTCAAAGGCGCCTGCTTCTACGGATTTCTGGATGATAAAATCGGTTTTGTCACTGCCCTTTGGAAGCGCACACAGCACAGAAGCTTTGACAGACGGCTCAGATTTGCAGGGAGTTACCTCGAGCACTTCTGCCTCCACTTCCTCACGGGTCGTCTTGACAATACGGCATTTATAGTCGCTTCCTTCTGTATCGCAGAGAATAACGTCATCTCCCGGGCGAAGGCGCAGAACATGAACATGCTCGGCATCCCTGCCTCGCATAAAAGCCATCCCACCGAGAATATTGGACCCTGCAATGAAAAATCTGGGCATTTTCAGCACCTCTGATATCAGTACTTCCAGAACGGATCTGAATATCTTTATTAAACCACAAAATTCCCCTATTTGCAACCGGCCGATTTTGTATTATAATGATTGCTAATCAGCCCCACGCAAGCACAAAAAATTCGGAGGAAACAAGAAATGCCTACAACATGGAACCGGAGCCCGGAAGAATTTCATAAGATATATGTTGCCAATACGGAAGCCTTTTATAAGGTGGGAGGGCGTGCTTATACCAAGGATCTCGACGCGTTTATGACCCAGTGTGCCCTGTCTTTGTGGAGCAGAGCCGGAAGCATCAACCAGCATCATGTGGATATGGCCAACGAGATTTATTCCAAAGGGCAGAAAAAGCCAACGTGGATGCTTTGGAGCCTGACGAGCTCCGTCTGTGAGAATGACATGTTCCTGCCGCCTGTCTTCTTCTGGAATCTGGCTGAGAGTGATGTCAAACGCGGTACGGAAAACTCCAGATCACTCATCCGGGTCGTCACCAACGTGCTGCTTTACTGTGCGGCGGTGGATGACGATGTGACGCTTTCCGAAGCTGAATATATCACGGAATGCCAGGACAAACTGAACGCTATCTGTGACGCAACAGGCGTAAAGAATACCCGTTCATCAATGAATCCGATGGATTATGTAACTTCCAATGAACCCTCGTTCAAGGAGAAGCATCCTCCTCAGACGGCAACCGTTGGCAACCCACAGGAAGGCGGAAATGTAAAAGCGGAGGAAAAGAAAGAAAAACCGAACCTGGACGAGCTCATGGTGGAACTGGAAGAGCTCGTCGGGCTGGCTGATGTTAAAAAGGACGTCAAAAACCTGATCAATCTTGTCAAAGTCCGTAAGCTCCGTGAGGAACACGGGCTGCCGAATACAGCAATGTCCCTGCACATGGTCTTTATGGGCAATCCGGGCACGGGCAAAACGACTGTAGCCAGGCTGCTGGCAAGCATGTATGCGGCCATCGGAGTGCTGAGCGAAGGGCAGCTGGTTGAGGTTGACCGCTCTGGCCTAGTAGCGGGCTATGTCGGACAGACGGCGCTGAAGACACAGGAAGTGATCAAATCCGCTCTCGGAGGCGTACTGTTTATTGATGAGGCATATGCCCTTGCCGGAGGCGGAGAACAGGATTTCGGAAAGGAAGCCATTGAGACGATCCTCAAGGCGATGGAGGACAACAGGGACAATCTGATTGTTATTGTTGCCGGCTATACCGGGCCTATGGAGGATTTTATGAGCTCCAATCCGGGCCTGGAATCCAGATTCAACAAGTATTTCTTCTTCCCGGACTACAACGGAGAGGAACTGTATAAAATATTCCTCCTGCGCTGCAAGAAGAACAGCTATGAGCTGAGCGAGCAGGCACAGAAGGAAGCAATGGAAATATTCAATGAGATGTTTGAAGACCGCAGCGATAACTTCGGCAACGGCCGCGATGTCAGAAACTTCTTTGAGGATACGGTTGTCCGTCAGGCTAACCGGCTGGCGGCCATGGAAAATCCGTCCAAGGAGGATCTGGTGACCTTCCTTCCGGAAGATCTGAAGGAACCTGAGGAGCCGTCGGAACTGGAAAAGGAACTGGACGGATTACTTGAAGGGCTCCCGACAACAGGTGAAGAAACTGCAACCGTTACGGAAGAAACGGAAGTCATCACAGAAAAAACAGAAACTGTTGCGGAAGAATAAGAGGAACTCTACTTAAACATCTTCTGCGGTTTGTAATACTCGAAAATAACGACGTCTTTCCCTTTTTCATTTTTAGCGTCGTGAGACGTCCATGCGACTTTCATCGCTCCAAACAGCTGTGCAAGATGAACACTGAGCGGCTGCGGACCGATCTCATAGGCTATAAACTGCGGACGCCCCAGAAAATTCAGCAAGGTATGACCTGCGAGAAAAGCAAATGGCTTTCCGCCGGTTACATCTTCCGGATACTGAGAAGGAAGCATAGCGAGCTGACCGCGAACCAGGTCTTTTGCATGAAAGCGAAACCAGGCGACGATGCGGGGGTCAAAGCTTTCTATGCAGATATCTCCCTGGTAAGAAGAAATCAGGTCATAGGTCTTCCGGCAGAGTTCCGTGTTGTGCGGGCCGGTTTTGAGTTCACAGATAATCGGCACTCTGCCGCCAATTAGCCTGAGTACATCTGTAAAGAGAGGAATTCCCCACTCACTTCCGCACAGCTTCATCCTGGAAAGCTCCTTATAGTCAAAGGCATCAATGCGGCCGCGGACACCGCAAACCCTGTCGAGTGTGTCATCATGGAAGACGACAACCCTGCCGTCTTTTGACAGCTGGACGTCCAGTTCAACACCGTAGCCGTTCTCGGCTGCGAGGCGGAACGCCTCCAGTGAGTTTTCCGGAACAGTTTTGTTGGGGGTGTGCAGCCCTCTGTGAGCAAAGTTTCTGTCAAGAAAAGGCGCTTTCTGTCTGCGGGATGCCCGTCCCGGAGCCAGCATAAAAAGCGGAACAGCCGCTGCGAAGCCGAGAGTGAGAAGTATACCTGGTTGTTTCATAGGAGTCACTTCTTTCGTATTCAGGAATATCTGTACATGATTTTATCATAACTGGAAGGAAAAGAAAACCAGAGAAATGAAAGTTGCTGTTTTCTCCGATACTCATTCCAACACAGCCAGAATGGCAGGAGCGATACGCGCAACGATGCCGGACGTGATCATCCACCTTGGGGATTTTGAACGGGATACTGAAATCCTGCGCAGAGAATTCCCGGAGATACCGCTGTACAGTGTCTGCGGCAACTGTGACTTTTACCCGAAAGCACCTGCAAAAGCAGTAGTTTCTCTGGGGCCGGTAAAGGCATTTCTTACGCACGGCCATCTTTATAATGTTGACTGGAGCACAGATCCTCTTGTATATGCAGCCCAAGAAGCCGAATGTCAGATTGCTATGTATGGCCATACGCACTGTGCGGAAAACACTGAGGTGGGAGGAGTGAAGCTCCTTAATCCCGGAACGGCCGGGAAGGGAAGAGAACTAACCTGTGCCATGGTGGAGATCTTTGAAAACGGCGGCATTGCCGTTGAGATCCGGAAGCTGTAAGAAAAACGCCCTGCACCAAGCAGGGCGTAATCAATAAATAAAGAAAACAGAAGGTTCAGTCCCGGTAAAGGAACTTGCTCAGCGGCTTCTCCAGAAGCAGGCATACGAGGACAGCAATAATCGTATTCGGAAGCATATAAGAGGCGTTGTAAAGGGCTGAATAAACCCAGACGTTTGTCATCGGCAGGCCGAAGATATCCTCCATATATTCTGCATAAATCGTGATACCGCTGATAAAATGGATAACAAAACGGCAGAAGCAGCCGATCAGCGCAGCAAGCCAGAGTTTGCCCTGGTTGCGCCTGTACAGCCCGGCAAAACCGACAAACATGTAGGCGATGCTGTAGTCAAGCAGCATAGACTGCCAGTTGACGGCACTGCCGCCGGCGAAGAAAAACTTCAGTGTGCCGAAAACGAGGCCTACCCCGAGACCCCAGCCGAGACCCCAGCGGAATGCTGCCAGAATCAGCGGGATCATAACCAGGTCGATTGATCCCCCAAAACCACCGAAGGAAAAACCAATGGGGATTTTCAGATAGCTGAGGGCAAGAGCGAGAGCCGTAAAAACGGCGCACTCTGTCAGACAGCGAAGAGTAGTGTTGGATTTCGTGTTCATTATCTATACCTCCTGATTGACGGAAGAGATGAAAAAGCCGCAGTGTTCACGACGAACCTGCGGAAGTGATTTTATTCTCCCTACGCCGGCATTATCCGGACAGGTTCATCGGGTTCGAAACATTTCGCTGTTTCATCTCAGCCGGGCATACCCAGCTCCCCGTTACAAGCGGTATTCTATTACTGTCAAAAGGAAAAGTCAAGGATGAATATAGACGAGAGTTTGAAAAAAATACAGATACTGAACGGCACAGCGCTGAAAAGCATCGCTGCACTGATTATGGTGATTGATCATATCGGCTATATGTTTTTCCCGAAGGTGATCTGGATCAGAAAAGTCGGCCGGCTTTCTTTTCCGATTTTCGCTTTTTTTGTTGCGGAAGGTTTTTTCTATACGAAAGACAAGCGCCGCTATCTTTTCCGCATGCTTCTGTTTGCCGCTTTCAGTGAACTTCCGTTTGATCTGGCTTTTTTCGGGAAGTGGTACTGGAAGTATCAGAATGTGATGTTCAGCTTTGCGCTTGCTATTCTGGCTCTGCTGATCTTTGAAAAGTGCAGGGGAAACAAAACATGGTGGGGCTGGGCACTAGGTCTGGCAGGAATTGCCGGCTGTGCCTTGGTATCTGTATTATTAAAAACAGATTACAGCTATTATGCGGTTATCCTGGTGGCGGTGTATTATATTTTCCGTGGAGCCGGGAGAATCTGCAGCAACGGAGCCGGCCTGCTCTTTCAGGTGCTGGATCACCCGCATGACGTGCAGACCTGGAGCATCCTCAGCTTCGTCCCTCTGATGCTGTATAACGGGGAAAAAGGTCCTGGGCTGAAATGGCTGTTCTATCTGTTTTATCCCGGGCATCTTCTGCTCCTGTACACCATCAGGATGATGCTTTTGAAATATTTATAAGTTATAAGGAGAAAGCGCACTAATGAGACTGTTTCAGACGGTAGATATGCGGGGAGGCAATCCGGTCAGCCAGATTGTCCGCTTCTCCATTCCCATGCTGCTGGGGAATATTGCACAGCAGCTTTACAATACGGTGGACAGCATCATTGTCGGCCGCTTTGTCGGAGACAACGCACTGGCAGCTGTCGGCAGTGCAGGGCCAATTCTGAACCTGATGATAGTCCTGTTTATCGGCATCTCAACAGGTGCCAGCATCATGGTATCGCAATATTTCGGTGCACAGCGGAAGGAAGATCTTGCCAAAGCAGTCGGCAGCTGTATCACGCTTACCGGTGTGGCATCACTCCTGATCATGATTGTCGGCCCATTGGTAGCCGGCCCGCTGCTCCGGCTGCTGAACACACCTGAGAGCATTATAGAGTGGTGCCAGTCTTATCTGACAATCATTTTCCTCGGAATTGCAGGCGGCGGCTATTACAATATTATGAGCGGTGTCATGCGCGGACTGGGCGATTCCGGGTCAGCGCTGAACTATCTGCTGGTTGCCACCGTGGCAAACATTGTGCTGGACTATGTGTTTGTTGCAAAATTCGGTCTGGGAGTTGCCGGAGTTGCGTGGGCAACGGTGATTGCACAGTTCCTTTCGGCGATTCTGTCGGTTATAAAGATCATGAATATGAAAAATATGTTTGAACTCAAACGGCAGCATCTGTTTCCAGGCAGCAGTTATTTCAGGACTCTGATCCGGCTCGGTCTGCCATCCGGCGTGACACAGGCGATTTTCTCCATGTCGATGATAGTCGTCCAGTCCCTGACCAACAGCTTCGGAGAGCTGTTCATTGCAGCCAATGTGATTGTTATGCGTATTGACGGCTTTGTTATGATGCCTGCTTTCTCCTTGGGAACAGCTATGACCACCTTTGCCGGACAGAATATCGGGGCCGGATTTATGGACAGGGTTGAAAAAGGCGCTCGTAACGGAACGTTGACAGCCATGGGTATCTCAGCCGTCATTACAGCTCTGATTCTGCTTTTTGGCAAAGGACTGATGGGGGTGTTTACTACAACACCCGAGCTTATTGATCTGAGCTTCCGAATGATGAAGATTCTGGCTCCGGGTTACATTGCCATGGAGGTCACACAGTGCCTCTCCGGAATAATGCGCGGCGCAGGCGATACCGTAACGCCTATGTGGATTTCCATTGTGAATACCATCCTGATCCGCGTTCCGCTGGCATACGGTCTGGTCGCATTGAGCAGGACACCGGAACTTCCGCAGGGCAACTGCGCCATGATGTTTGTGTCGCTTCTGATCACCTGGATCATCGGCGCATTCCTTACTTTTATCCTGTACCGGACAGGCAGATGGAAGAAAAAAGCCGCTTTGATGTAAACTTTCCGGCAGGACTATCCCAACGTTTTTTCAGATAATACACAGCACCCGCTGCAATCAATAACTGATATATGCAGCGGGTGCTTTTATATATGACTTCCCATAAGGATGGACAGAATATACGGACTCTCTTCTGTGACGAATGTGTGACAGAGCATCTGGTATCATACAGACAGAAAAACAAAGGAGAGCAAAGATGAAAAAAGTTATCATGAAGATTGTGAAGTTTTTTGAATCGATGAGTGACGAATACAACTCAGCGCTGTGCCAATATGATATGGATATGGACAGATATGCCTGGTGTCTGAAAACAGCTACAACAAGAAGATAAGGACAATACAGAAAGAGATACCGGAAGCCTGCAGAGAGATTTTACGACCTTTACTGCGGGCTTCCGGTATTTTAATTTATTTAAAAAGCTGTCTGCAAAATGCGGTCAGGCTTCAGGAGAAAAATCTGTATCAGAAACCGGATTGCAAAGCGCTTTTGCATCTTCCAGCTTGCTCTCGGGAACATAGATATCCGTTCCGAAGCCACTCATTCCGAGAACCACACGACCGAAGCTGCCGTCGCCCGGGTAAACTCTGAGACAGGGAATACCGTAGGCCTCAAGCATATTGATTTTCAGTTCATCGTTCATATCCTGAGAGCGGCAGTTGCAGAGGAAAACAGGTTTTTCGGTATCCCCGGCTGCATTTTTCGGCCAACGCTCCAGCAAATCATGGGGCATGCGGCTGCTCCAGGACAGTTCGGGTTCCGTACCGGCAGCTCTGGCTTCTGTGTCGGATTCCGGAGACGGGCGGGAGACTACGCTGTGCAGGGTTCTGCGCACGGCGCCGGGCCCTTCAAGCATAGAGGACAGATAAGTTTCAACCTTTGCGGCAAGCGGAGTCGCCGTCAGATCAGTGCCGAAAATTGTTGCGTCAGAGAGAACAGTGGCGAGGCGGCCTTTGCAGGAAGAGGAATCTCCGACAGTAATGCCGGCCAGCTTGCCCTGAAGTTCAGCAAGGCGGGGATCATCTGCCGGCTGCATCGGCTGCATTTGATCATCCAGTGCAAGCAAGTAACGCAGCCAGGAGGCAAGCGTATAGGGGATGGCTTCCAGAGAAGCTATATCCAGCTTATCAGACGCCAGATAGGATTTGATTGTCTCTCCGAAACGGACAGGGATCTTCTGGCTGGTATCGCAGGCAATACGCTGCGGGGTGTCCGGAATGTAGGGGTTCGGAAGGCGCTGCGTCAGGACTTCCTGCAGAAAATCCTCCGGATTCAGAATGCCGGGGTTGGTGACGACAGGCATTCCTTCCACGGAACCGATCTTTTCCACAAGAGTGCGGAGGTCGTCATCCTGCATTTCTTTGAAAATGCGGTCATAACCGAGCATGCAGCCGTTGACGGCAAGAGCTGTGTGCAGAGGATTAAGGCAGGTAGTGACTTTCATCCGTTCGGTTTTGTTGACGGTTTCCCGGTCTGTCATATAGACACCGGCTTTTTCCAGCGCAGGGCGGCCGTTGGGGAAACGATCCTCAATAACGAGATATTCAGAGGATTCGCAGTTGACAAACGGAGCAACAGGTGCGCCTTTCTCACGTGGAATGATCTGCATATCTTCCACACCGAGTTTTTCTAGTTCGGCGGCAATACCCGCATTGGGGCGGGGAGTAATTTTGTCGATCATGCTCCAGGGGAAACTGACCCGTGCTTCATCATTCAGCCAGCCGACAAATCCAGGAGAAACGAAACCTCTTTTCTGCCATTCTTCTGCAATGGACAGTATAGAAGCTTTCAGTTTTTCTCCATTGTGGCTGCAGTTGTCCATGCTGACGACGGCAATCGGACAACCACCGGCAAGAAAACGTGCATAAAGAAGGGCAGTTACCTTGGACATCACATTTTTCAGGGAATCAGGGCCGTTTTCAATATCGGCGGCAACAGCAGGGAGAAAAGATCCGTCGGCTGCACGGATGGCATAGCCTTTTTCTGTGATGGTAAAGGAGCATAGCTGAAGAGAGCGGGATGTAAAGATTTCTTTCAGGCGGGCAAGCTGATCCGGCTTATTCCAGTCAGCATGAACAGCATCGGCAATGCTGGCAATGATCTCCTTCTTGGATGAACCGTCGGCGTAGAGTGAGACAAGCATGGTAAGATTGTCAAAAGGCTTATACACCTTTTCCAGCTGATAACCATCAGAGCTGTCGACAGCGACAATGCCTGTATCGGCCAGGCCGGCATTCAGAAGGTTGTTCTGAAGCTTGGCAATATATCCGCGGAAAATGTTGCCGGCTCCGAAGTGAATCCATGCCGGGGCGGCTTTGGTGTGCGCAGCCATGGCAGGGACGTCATAGGCAGGAACTGCAATATCTGCAGACTGCCAGAATTCTTTTTCGTTCAGAGTGGAAAGAGAGAGTTTCATAGTGCAGGCTCCTTAATATATATTAAATATTAAAATATCTGGCTGCGTTGGTGTAGCATACACCTTCAACAATCTTTTTTAATGCCGCTTCGTTGTTCGGGTATTCGCCGTTTTCAACCCACTTGCCGATCAGGTTGCAGAAGATCCGGCGAAAATATTCATGTCTCGGATAGGAGAGAAAAGAGCGGGAGTCAGTCAGCATGCCGATAAAATTCCCGAGCAGACCCAGGTTGCCGAGGGAGGTCAGCTGAGCTTCCATGCCTGATTTGGTATCGTTAAACCACCAGCCGGAACCGTGCTGAATTTTCCCGGGTATCTCGTCCGTCTGGAAGCAGCCGAGAAGGCTGTCGAGCTGTTCATTATCAGCGGGATTCAGAGAATACAGAATGGTCTTCGGACACTCATTCTGGCTGTCGAGAGCGGAAAGGAAAGCTGCAATGCTCCCTCCGCAGCTGTTCTGGGCAATCATGTCATAGCCGGTGTCGGGGCCAAGTGCACGGAACTGCCGTTCGTTGTTGTTCCGGCGGCAGGAATAATGCAGCTGCATAGCGATCCCGAGACGGTGATACTCTCTGCCGAGATGGAGCAGAATGGCTGTTTCATATATTTCAGCCTCTTCAAGCGTCAGGCTTTCTCCGGCCATTGCCTTCTGAAAGGCTGCGCTTGCCTGCTGCATGGTGCCTTCCCGATACGGGATGTAATCCAGACCGTGATCGCTGGCACGGCATCCGAGAGAGGCAAAGAACTCCAGCCGTGCGGTAAGCGCTTCACAGACACATCTGGCGCACTTGATTTCTTTGCCGGTAACGGCGGCGAGTTTTTCAATATAAGCCTTAAAGCCGGGCTTTGTGATATCAATAGCCTTATCCGGACGGAAGGAAGGGCATACCTGAAAGTCAATTGTCGGGTCAGCGGCAATTTTCTGATGCCATTCCAGCGAATCAGCCGGATCGTCAGTCGTGCCGATAAAGGCAACATTGGATTTACGGATCAGGCCACGCACCGTCATATCCGGATCGTGACGGAGTTTTTCTGTGCAGAGATCATAAATACGGCCGGCATTTTCCGTGGTGATCGGCTCATGGATATCAAAAAAGCGCTGCAGTTCCAGGTTGGACCAGTGCACCATCGGATTTCCGATTGCCATCTCCAATGCTTCCGCGAATTTCTGAATGCGCTCTTTACCGTCGGCGTTTCCGGTGATATATTCCTCCGGCACACCGTTGGAACGCATCAGCCGCCACTTGTAGTGGTCACCGAAAACGGACCCGTCCTTATTCCGTCCGCCGAGCCAAACCTCAGCAAGATTGTCAAAACGGACATCTTCATAAACATCTTTCGGGGGAATGTGGCAGTGATAATCCACCAGAGGAAGCTGCCGGGCATAGTCGTGAAAGAGATGCTTGGCAGTATCTGTTTCCAGAAGAAAATTCCGACCCATAAATGTTTTGCTCATACCTGCCTCCAAAGTTAAATTATTGTATTTCTAATTATCATATTACCTTTGAAAACAATATAATGCAAGCGTTTTTTGGAAGACCGGCGATTTGAACAAAAAACAGAAAATTCTTGTATGCTAGTAGACAAGATAGCTTGTCAAGGTGTATAATAAGTAAAACGGAGGGAATGCAGTTATGAAAATTTCTGAGAGACATCCGCGGGAAACCGGGCGGGATTATGCGCTTCGAACCATCAAGGAAAACCTGATCAGTCTGGAACTTGCTCCGGGCAGCCAGATCAGCGAGAATGAACTGGCGGAGGCAATGGGTATTTCCAGAACCCCGGTACGGGAAGCTCTGATCGAGCTGGCCAAGGTCAAGGTGATTGAAATTGTGCCGCAGAAAAGAAGCCTGGTAACGCCGCTGAATGAGGAGCTGATTGAAGAGGCACGTTTTCTGCGAAGCGCAATGGAAACGGCTGTTGTAAGCCTCGTCTGCGAACGGAGAACAGAAGAGGATCTCCGTGCTTTTGAAGAAAATGTCAAGCTGCAAAGCTTCTGCCTGGCCAACGGTATGAGCGAAAAAATCATGCAGCTGGACGATGAGTTTCACAGGGCATTTTATGAGATTGCACATAAAATGGAGATCTATCGCCTGATGCAGAATATGGCGATCCATTTTGACAGAGTGCGCAATATGGCGCTGTATTCCGTATCGGAAATCAAGATTGTGCAGGATCATGAGGCAATACTGGAGGCAATCCGGGAACAGAACGGCGAAATGGCAGGATCTCTGCTGAAAAAGCATCTCAGCCGCTATCGGATAGATGCCGGTGCAATCAAGGAGCGCTTTCCGGAGTTCTTTTAATTCAATCGGTGTGTGCAGACTTGAGGGGCTGAAAGGGAAGAACTTGTGAACAGTCTTATCTGAATGTCAGCGGCCTTGTCAGGGACCAAAAAACGTGATAAAATATCAAAACAGCCGGCAGAAAACCCTGCTGCCGGTTTTATCCGGAGGACAGACACAGCATGCTCATTGAACGCAAACCCCTTTCCGCTGCCTTTTCCGAGGACGGCTATATTATTGATCAGGACTGTTTTCATGAATACCGCTACCGTACCATGCGGGCGGATATCAACAGCTGCGGGTGGATAGCAGCTTATAATATCAGGCATTTTCTCGGACAGAATGCAGCTTGGGATGATGTGCGGCGGGAGATGGAAGAGATGCATGTACTGAATATTCCCGGGCCGACACATATGCGTGTGATGCGGCAGTATCTGAATAAATATATCCCGGATGTGCGGGTGACTGCTGGAAGAGAGCAGGCTCTGGAAGCAGCAACAGCAAGTACTGCAGGTATTTTCCGTTACCGGGAAGAGAACATCCCGCACTTTATTTCGTATATCCGCCGGGAGGACGGAGTTTTCCGGTTTTTCAATGTGGCGACAGATCAGGAAGATATACTCATGCCGATGGAACAATTCGGCAGGGAGCATCTTCAAGGCGGCAGGGTGATTGTGTTGACAGTCGGAAATCCGGACCCTGAAGAGGGAGAGAATATTTCCCTGAAATAAAAAACGTAAGATACCAGTACTTCATCAGAAACATGAGGTGAAACGTTGAAAAAGAGAATTATCTCTGCAGTACTGCTGATTGCAGCTATGCTGGCCTGCGTCTTCCTTTCTTCTGTGAGCAGAATGCTCTTCTTTGCGGCGGCAGGCTGCCTCTGTGCTTACGAATACAGCACGCAGATGGAAAAACTGAAGATGTACTGCTCTTTGTATGTGATGGTATTGTACCTGATTGTGCATGCAGTACTGGTCCTGCTGAATGCAGGGCTGACAGCCTACTGCGCCTGTTTTATCGGGGCAGTGTATCTGGCCATGCTATCCGGAATTCTGCGGAGAAGAGTGAGCGGAAACGGCGCACTGGACACGGTTGCCGGGCTGACCTATCCGTGTGTGCTTTTTGCGGTGATTATGGTAATTTCTGTCAGTGATATCTGGCTGGAAGCACTGGCACTCGGATGCCTTTCTGCCTGGAGCTGCGATACCGGAGCACTTCTGGGAGGAAGCCGCTTTGGCAGGAATAAACTGGCTCCGGCGATTTCCCCGAATAAAACGATAGAGGGAGCTCTTTTCGGAGCACTGGCAGCCATAGCAGCAGGTTTTCTGATTTATGGGCTGGGAACGGTTCTTTCCGGTGTAAACTGGATAGGCGGACTGTATAAGCCGGTTGCTCTCTGGGCATGTGTTTTGACTTCTTTTGCCGCTTCAACCATGGGGCAGCTCGGCGATCTGGCTGAATCCCTGATCAAACGGATGATCGGCGTAAAGGATTTCTCCAACCTGATTCCCGGCCACGGCGGAGTGTTTGACCGCGCAGACAGTTTGCTGTTTTCCATACCGACAGCATACCTCTGTCTGAGAATCTTGGAATTATTATAGAGAAAGCACGGATTTTCAGGATATAAGGCGACTATTTTTGTTGCATATTACGAGTTGACAGTTCCAATTTACTGTGATAAAGTGTACACACAACCGAAGCAATAATAGAGGCGCGAAGTGCATGAGTAACCTGTCCGGAGGTTCCCAAAACCGCTGATGGCAGGCAAAAGGGCGATTCGCCGAAGCTGAAGCCTTAGGGGAGGCAGATGCTGGGCGTCAGGAAAATATCCTGGCGACTGTCGCAGAAATGCGGAGTGCTATTGTTCGCGCGTATATTCCTTCCTGAAGGAAAAAGGCGGTCGAAGCACAACGCTTCGGCTAATTTTTTACCCGAAACGGGAAGGAGAAAACACTATGAACCGCACAGCAAGATTAATCGCAGCCCTGATGATCGCAGCCCTGATGTTTGCATGCTCTGCAAACGCCTTTGCTGACCAACCCTCGCAGGTGGAAGACGGCGTACTTACCATCGCCATGGAGTGTGCTTATGCACCATACAACTGGACGCAGAGTGATGACTCCAACGGTGCTGTCCCTATTGCCAATGTTCCGGGATCCTTTGCCAACGGCTATGACGTTATGATAGCAAAACAGATCTGTGAAGCAAACGGCTGGGAACTGGAAGTATATCAGTCCGACTGGGATTCCCTGGTTCCAGGCGTACAGACCGGTACGTTTGACGCTGTTATTGCAGGCCAGTCCATGACTTCGGAGCGTGCAGAACAGGTTGATTTTGCAGGGCCTTACTTCTACGCTACGATTGTCTGCCTGACAAAGGCGGACAGCCCCTATGCCAACGCGACCAGCCTGACTGATCTGGCAGGCGGCTCCTGCACGGCACAGATTGCTACTATCTGGTATGACACCTGCCTCCCGCAGATTGAAGGTGCCAATATGATGACTGCAGCGGAGACAGCTCCTGCCATGCTGATGGCACTGGAGACCGGCATGGTCGACTTTGTCTGCACGGATATGCCGACAGCACAGGGTGCTGTTGCAGCATACCCGGATATGGTAATTCTGGATTTCTCAGGCACAGACGGCGATTTCCAGTTCACGGAAGAAGAACGCGCCGAAAATGTAAATATCGGTGTTTCTATGATGAAGGGCAATACAGTGCTTCGTGAAGCAATTGACAGCGTTCTGAGCGGAATGACCGTGGATGATTTTAACTCTCTGATGGAGTATGCCATTTCCATTCAGCCGCTGAGCGAGGAATAATTCCAGGCAATACTATAACAGAAAAACAATAAACCGAAAGGGGCGGGAGTACGATCCTCCCGCCTCCTTTTATGAATAAACGGAGACTAAGGCATTATGAACAAGTTTGCACAGCTTGGCGCGGACATTGTCAAATTATGGACAAGATACGGGCTATCTTACATCAAAGGGGTCGAAAACACCCTGATCCTCGCGCTGGTCGGCACGGCAATCGGCTGTCTGATTGGATTTATCTGCGGAGTACTGAACACTATCCCTTCTGGGAAAAACGATCATCCGGTCAAGCGCTTTTTTCTGGCGCTGATCAGGGTGATCATCCGTATTTATGTGGAGGTTTTCCGCGGTACGCCGATGGTACTGCAGGCAGTATTTCTCTATTACGGATTGCCGTATTTTACCAGCAACGCAGTCAAGTTCACTTCCGTGTGGGCGGCAGCGATTGTAGTAGTATCCATCAATACGGGAGCTTATATGGCGGAGTCAGTTCGGGGCGGGATTATATCCGTTGATCCCGGTCAGACAGAAGGAGCCAAAGCCATCGGCATGACGCATGTGCAGACTATGACCAGCGTGATTCTTCCGCAGGCTTTGCGAAATATTATGCCGCAGATCGGCAATAACTTCATTATCAATGTGAAGGATACTTCGGTGATGTTTATTATTGGATTCCCGGAATTCTTTTCTGCGCACCGAGCCGCCGTCGGAGCAAGCTATCTGTACTTTCCGTCTGCAACGGTGGAAATGGCGGGTTACCTTACCATGACGCTGCTGGCTTCCTTCCTGCTGCGCTGGGCGGAGAAAAAAATGGATGGGTCAAGCAGTTATGAACTTGTACAGGAGGATCAGCTGGTGATGACAGCCGGCACCTACAGCTATCCGGACAAGAGAAGCCCCTTTGATGAACGCAGCAAGGAATATCAGGGAAAAGAACAGGACAGGGGAATTGAATGATGAAAGAACAGATATTGCAAATCAGGCACCTGTCCAAAAGCTTCGGGAAACAGGAAGTACTGAAAGATATTGATTTTACTGTCAGCCGGGGGGATGTTATCAGCATTATCGGGAGCTCGGGGTCGGGGAAATCGACACTTCTGAGGTGTATCAACCTGCTGGAGACGCCAAACAGCGGCGAGATTCTGTTTAAAGGTGAAAATATGGCCGGCAGAGGAGCAAATGCCACAGCATACAGAGCGAAAGTCGGAATGGTTTTCCAGTCTTTTAATCTGTTCAATAATATGTCCGTGCTGGACAACTGCGTGGTCGGACAGGTAAAAGTACTGCACCGCAGCAGGGAAGAGGCGCGAAGGCACGCTATGGAATTTCTCGGCAAAGTGGGAATGGCCCCGTATATCCAAGCAAAACCACGCCAGATTTCCGGCGGACAGAAGCAGCGCGTGGCGATAGCCAGAGCGCTTGCCATGGACCCGGAAGTGCTGCTTTTTGATGAACCTACATCTGCACTGGATCCGGAGATGGTTGGTGAAGTCCTTTCAGTTATGAGGAATATCGCTGCAGAAGGCATGACAATGCTGGTTGTAACGCATGAGATGGCGTTCGCGAGAGATGTATCCAACAGAGTTGTTTATATGGCGGACGGTGTGATCTGCGAACAGGGAACGCCGGAGCAGATTTTTACAGCGCCTGCTCAGGAAAGAACGAAGGAATTCCTTTCCCGCTTCAATGCGGGATAAGGGAGGATAAGATGAAAACGATCGATTACGAAAAAAGCAAACTCTCCATATTTGCCGCCTATATCAGACCACATAAGGCGGCATTTGTGCTGGATATGATGCTTTCGCTTTTTATGGCGCTGGTGGATCTTACATTCCCTTACCTGACAAGACACTCCATGAACACGCTCCTGCCGGAAAAAAAGTTTATGGTTTTCTTTGTTGTGATGGGAGCGCTGTTTGTCAGCTATCTGCTGCGGGCATGGTTTCAGTATCTGATCACCATTATCGGGCACAGAATGGGAACGCTGGTGGAAGCGGATATGCGCAGGGATGTGTTTACTCATATCCAGACGCTTTCGTTTTCCTTTTTTGACAAAAACAGAACCGGCGTGCTGATGGCACGTGTTACCAATGATCTTTTTGAAATCGTGGAACTGGCGCATCATGGACCGGAGAATCTTCTGACCTGCGGCGCTACGCTCATCGGAGCGGTCATCATCCTCTTTACCATTAACGCAAGGCTGGCGGCTGTGCTGCTGGTGCTGCTGCCTGTGTGCATCACTTTTGCCATGCGTCAGAGGCTGAAAATGCAGGAGGCCAACCGGGAGGTCAAAATCAAAACAGGAGAGATCAATGCAGCAATTGAAAGCGGAATCTCCGGTATCCGCACATCCAAAGCCTTTGCTGCGGAAAAAGCAGAAGACGAGAAATTTGACCGCGCCAATGACGCTTTCAAAAAATCAAAAGTGCGCTATTACCGCGCTATGGGCCTTTTTAATGCGGGAATTGAAGCAACCGTCGGTGTGATGCAGGTTGCTGTAGTCAGCGTCGGAGGCTTCCTGATCATGAGAGGGGAACTGAACTTTGTTGATCTGCTGACGTTTACACTGTATATCTCCGTTTTTTTGACACCGGTGCGCAAATTGGTGCAATTTATGGAAGTGTATGCACAGGGAAGCGCGGGTTTTGACCGTTTTGTTGAACTGATGCGGACAAAACCGGAAATTGCAGACGCACCGGATGCAGAAGAACTGAAGGATGTAAAAGGAGACATCTTCTATGATCATGTCAGCTTTTCCTATCGGGACGGAGTTTCCGTGCTGGATGATGTTACCCTGCATATAAAACCCGGAGAAACCTTTGCCCTCGCAGGGAGTTCGGGCGGAGGCAAAACGACGATCTGCCATCTGCTGCCTCGGTTTTATGATGTTACGGAAGGAGCTGTACTGATTGACGGAAAAGATGTACGAAAACTGACGCAGGAGAGCCTGCACAGGAATATCGGGATTATCCAGCAGGATGTGTTCCTTTTTGCAGGAACTATTATGGAAAATATACGCTACGGTCGCCCTGAGGCTACTGACCGGGAGGTCATGGAAGCTGCTGCAAGAGCGGAAATCCACGAGGATATTATGCAGATGCCGGACGGATACCAGAGTTTTGTGGGAGAGCGCGGTGTTGTACTTTCTGGCGGGCAGAAACAGCGTATTTCTATCGCACGGGTGTTTTTGAAAAATCCGCCGGTGCTGATTCTGGATGAAGCCACTTCCGCGCTGGACAGCGTCACAGAGCAGAAAATCCAGAAGAGCCTGGAGAGGCTCAGCGCAGGGAAAACCTGTCTGGTGATTGCGCACAGGCTGTCTACAATCCGGAATGCCGACAGAATTGCCGTAGTGGAAGACAGAAGAATCGTAGAACAGGGAAGCAGGGAGGAACTGCTGAAAAGGAACGGTGCCTATGCGGCACTGGAAAGAGCACAGACGGAAGGAAGTTCTTCCGGCGAAAGCTGAGAATCACAGGCTTGAAGCTTTCCGGTTCGTATGGTACAATATGAACCATGGATACGATTTATGAAAAAGCATATGCAAAACTGAATATTTCCCTTGATGTCTCAAAACCCAGGGAGGACGGGTATCATGACATGGTGATGGTGATGCAGACCGTTACGCTCTGTGATGATATTACGATCCGGCTTCTGGAGTCCGGTCCTGTTACTGCAAGTTCTAATCTGCGGTATATTCCCGGGGATGACAGAAACCTTGCTGTCAAGGCAGCAAAGCTTTACCTGAAGAAGACAGGACGGGAACAGCTTGGAGCAAAAATCCATATCCAGAAAAGGATTCCTGTAGGAGCAGGAATGGCAGGAGGATCATCCGATGCAGCAGCTGTCCTGAGGGGGCTGAATACTGCATTCGGAAATGAACTGAGCAGAAATGACCTGATGATACTTGCCGGAGAAACGGGTTCAGATGTTGCATTCTGCCTGCTCGGCGGAACAGCACTTGCGGAAGGAAGAGGGGAAATCCTGACTCCGCTCAGACCGTTTCCAGCCTGCTTTTTTGTGATCTGCAAGCCGGAATACTCTGTTTCAACGCCGGAACTGTTTCAGGCGCTGGACAAAATGAAAATCCGTGTTCATCCGGATACACAGGGACTTCTGGAAGCAGTGAAAACGGCGGATCTGAAACAGATCTGCCGGAGAATGTATAATGTGTTTGAAGATGTGCCGGACCGCCGCATGAAAACCATCGCAGAGATCAAGCGGAAACTGATGAATGCCGGCGCACAAGGGGCAATTATGACCGGCACAGGATCCGCTGTCTTCGGTGTTTTTCCGGATGAAAACAAGGCAGTGAAAGCGGCCGAGGAATTAGGAAAAGAATATCCGTTTTCCGTAACAGCTGCCCCGAAGGGGACACTACTGGCATAAGAGTAAAAAAGGAGAGGTTTCACACCTCTCCTACTTGTTTTTTGACGTATTCTTCCGTTTCTGGATATGCAATACTGAGCGCAACACTCAGTTCTCCATAAAGAGCTTCTTTAGCTCTTTTCATAGTCGCTTCCGCACGCGAGCTTTTGGCTTTCTTTCCCATAGCCCGAATCCGCAGCCCCTTGATAATAGAGACTAAAGCCTCCGGCGTATGCTTTCTGAACAGCTCTTTATAAAATGCATCAACGTGATTGAATCGGGTGTCATTACAGACAGCAGGTTCTATGTCAGGAATTGCTGCAATCAGGGCTTCTGCCTCCTCCTGGCTCATGACAGGACGCATGAATGCTCCGGAATCTACCGGAGAAAAATACTTTCCGCTTCCGACAAGCGGCTGGAGATGATAGTAAAGCCGGCCGTCGGACAAATCCAACGGGGCAATCGTTTCAACAGTACAAACCCCGCTTTCGTTGTATATAATTTTATCGCCGACTGTAAACACGCGAAACTACCCCACCATAATATACTATAACTATATATTACACGATTTTTCTTATTTTTTCAATTAGAATTTTTTTAAATCCGAATTTTTTATAGGTCTTTCCTATATTTATTCAAAAAACTGTCGCATTTTATTCCTGTGGTTTTCTTTTGTGGATTTTTGTGCTACAATATTTTTATTCGGAGAGGAAGGAGCAGCAGCCGTACTTGTACCAGTACGACAGAATGAGACAAATTATCTGATGAAGAAAAGTACAGACAGAATTGATCTGCATATGCATTCCACAGTATCTGACGGTACAGACACACCAGAGGAAATTCTGGCACATGTGCGTGAAACGGGACTGGATTTTTTTTCTGTGACTGACCACGATGCCATCCTGGCGGGATGCCGGATAGCTCCTCATCTCAGGAGAAACGACCCACTATTCATAACAGGGGTGGAGTTTTCGTGCAGAGATAAATACGGACAATACCACATACTCGGTTATGGATACAGTCCTGAAGCAAGGTCAATTCAGCATATAGTTGAAAAGGGTCATGCTATCCGAATGGAGAAAACGGAAAAAAGGCTGCAGTTTCTGCGGGAACGATTCGGCTTCATTTTTCCCGATGAAGAAGTCAGGGAGTTACTTAGCAAAAACAACCCCGGAAAACCGCATATTGCTGCACTTATGATCAGGCACGGATATGCTACAGATATCAGCGATGCTCTTCATCAGTATATAAACAAAAAAAAGTTCCCGGACATTTTTATCAGGCCGGAAGAAGCAATTGCAGCAATTCTGGACAGCGGTGGTATTCCGGTTCTTGCTCATC
>JAEEGH010009662.1_pt1 | contig 22427 bp, 19 predicted proteins | sample 9134181 | NCBI WGS metagenome assembly JAEEGH01 (sample SAMN16246544, study PRJNA631951) | gut metagenome | biome: gut microbiome; feature: rumen; material: DP-attached | host: Bos | place: Iran: Karaj | collected 2018-10
GCCGTACAACTCCGCCAAATCACGGTCGAGCATCACTTGCTGTCCCCTGATTACAAGGATTTTGTTTTCGATGTTTATGGTCTGCAACGAGTTGTCGGGCATTTTTCGATTCTTTTATTTACGGCAAAGGTAAGGATTTTTTTTGGAAAAGGGGAAAGGGTGGTGGAGATATTTTTTGAGTTGCAATCGAAAAAAAATCGAAAATTTTTTCTCTTTTTTCTGTAATATTTTTGTAAGTTTGATGTCTATTTGGTAAACAAATAAAAACTTTTATAACAATGAAACATACCATTCTACTTGCCCTCTCCTTATTGCTGACATCGGCGGTGTCGGCGCAGGTGGCTATGCCTGAGGAGGTTAGGAATTACGCCAAGAACATCAAGGACAACGGCGAAAGCCTTGGTCGAGAGTATTTCTCCACGATGCCCGCTTTCGTGAAAGGCAGGGTTTACGAGAAGGACGCCAACGAATTGTCGGAGGCGGAGGTCACCGTAAGAATCTGCAACCCCTTTACAGGTTATGACAACAATTACAAGGCAAAAATCAACCGCGACGGCACGTTTGCCATTGAGGTGCCGATGTGCGTGTTGCATCAGACCGTGGAATTTTTGACGAGTTTGGGAGACGGATTCTGCACGATTGTCCTTACGGCGGGCAAGACCGTCGTGGTGGATTACGACAAAGACCTAAACCGCTATTTCTCAGGCGAAAACGTTGACTTGAACTATGCTTTGGACTTCAACATTCAGAGAGAGTTCAAGGATTCCTGTTTTTACAGCAACGAGAGTATGGCAAAGATTGTCAACCTGACGATGCCTCAGTACAAGGAATATACAATCAATTGTTTCAATGACTATTGCAAACGCATTGACACTATGCATATTACCAAGCGGGCAAAAGAACTATTGACACTTGTATTGAAATCGGAGGCGGCGTTGGAGTTGTCGATGGGCAAATACAACATTGAGGACAGTTATTGCCGTATCAACGGTTTGAACGACGAAAATCAGATGCCCGACGAAAATCAGATGCCCGATTCCAAACGTCCCGTGATGGACTTCGATTATTTGGACTATCCGCAACGCCTTGGCATTGATGACTTTATGATGTTTTACTCCACGCGGTTAGGATACAACATCTATGGTTGGCGGTCGTGTTACAAGAGGATTGAGGAGAGCCAATTGGTACCCGAAGCCATTGACAATCTGATTGCTACGCAGTCGCTATCGGATGAGGACAAGGAGATGGCGTTGTCTATGTCGAGGCGTTACAAGGCGCAGGGCAGGCCAAGCACGAGGGCTGAGAAGGATTTTTTCAGGCATCACAGAAAATATTTTGATGATTATTTGGAGTCAGTGACTCAGAAATTGGATGAGGATTTTGACGCTTTCGCCACCAAGATGTTCGGCAAGGAGAGTTATTTTGTGGATTTCTTCAAGTTGCAGAAATATTGCCAATGCTTTGAAACCAAGACAATGGTGCCGGATTCCGTGATTGCCGAGGTTGAAAAGATGCGTTGGCCTTTTTACAGCGAGTACATCAGGGTGCGCAATTACTCCATCGCCTCCAAGATAGCCCTCGAACAGCGTCGCGGCGATTATTACACGCACAAGGCGGGCGACGGTATGGGCGACTCGTTGTTGGTGGATATTTTGAAGGATTACAAGGGCAAGGTGGTCTTGATTGACTTTTGGAACACGTGGTGTATGCCCTGCCGCGCCGCCATACAACAGATGGAGCCGATGAAAAAGGCTTTTGAGGGCAAGGATGTCGAGATTGTCTATATCGCCGACGAATCTTCGCCCAAAAACGCGTACGACAATATGATAGTTACAATGAAGGGGCATCATTACCGCTTCACGGAGGCTCAGGTCAATAGTTTGAGAAGTAAATTTGACTTTTCGGGCATCCCCTCGTACATCATAGTCGGCAAGGACGGCATTGTGAAGGATTTTCACACGGGATTCAGGGGCTTGGAGTATTACAATGCGAAGATTGAGGAGGAGTTGAAAAAATAGAGAAAAATCATTACCTTTGCAAAAACTTTTATAACTATGAAACATACCATTCTACTTTCCCTATTTTTGCTGCTGACCACCGCATTGTCGGCGCAGAAACTTGATCCGCAGGAGTTCGTGGGCGGTACTGCCACCGTGAAAGGCACAATTGAAGGCTATGACGCCGACGAAATGGAGGATAATGAGTTTACGATTACCATCGCAAACCCTTTCTTTGAGGAGGAAGAGGAGTTGACGGTGGAAATCAATGACGACGGCACTTTTGAAATCATTGTGCCTATGACCGTCAAACATCAGATTGTCAGGTACGAAGTGCAACGCAATATTGGTCAAATCGTACTTTCGTCAGGCAAAACGGTGGTTATGGATTTTGACTTCAACTCTTTGTTGAATGATGATGGCGCATCTCCCAAATTCTCAGGCGAAAACACCGACCTTAACAATGCCTTGGCAATCGGTTTTACTGACAAGTATCACAGTTCAGTGACTTTTTACAACCGGGCTGTGGCGCAGGAAACAGGCGATATGACGCTCGCACAATTCAAGGATTATATCTTGAAAAAAAATGACGAATATTTAAAAATCGTTGACACATTGTCCGTTACGGAGCGGGCTAAGGAACTGTTGAAGATACAGTTGAAATGCGAGACGGCTCACATTTTGGGAATGGGGACGTATAATGTCGAGATGGCTTACCGCGCCAAATACAACAAGTCGATGGATTTTAGGGTGAGCGTGCCTGAGTTCAATAAACCGCGCTATGACGAGGATTATGTGGATTATCCCAAATCGCTTGGTATTGATGATTTTATGATGTTTTATGCCGAAGACTTCGGAAGCATCATCGATATTTGGTACGGTGATGTTGACAAGGTGACTGCTGATAGTGTCGTTTTTTATCCCAATGGAAGGGCCTTGTATATGCACTCAAATGGCGAAAAAGCACAAGTCGCCGAAGAAAAGATTTTCAAAAAAGTCCTCGGTGATGGCGAAAGTTATTTCAGGGATTTTGTGAAATTGCAGAAAGTTTTTAGTAACATCGAAACACGTCAGGACATTGCGGAGTCGGTGGTTGCCGACATCGAAAATATGCGCCACAAGTTTTACGCAGAGTATTTGAAGTCGTTGATAGACAAGAACAACGAGGCTCTTTTGGCGGAGCAGCAGCGCGGCGGATGCATAGTGCATCAGGCGGGATACAATACCGGCGACGCGCTTTTGGAGGATATTTTGAGGGATCACAAAGGCAAGGTGGTTTTCTTTGATTTTTGGAACACGTGGTGCGGGCCTTGTCGTATGGCAATCAAGCAGATGGCGCCGATGGAAGAAAGTTTTGAAGGCAAGGACGTCGTGTTTGTGTTGTTGGCTGACGATTCGTCCCCGATGGAAGAATGGTCGAGGCTGATAACGCAGATGAAGGGTCACCATTACCGCCTGAGCAATGATCAGATGCACTCGCTGATGGAAAAATGGAAATTGGACCAATTCCCCTCGTATGTGATTTTCGGCAGGGACGGCGCAGTGAAGGACGCTCACTCCATTTTCAATGGCGTGGAGTATTACAAGGCGAAGATTGAGGAGTTGCTGAAATAATCTCCCACGTGATAACTTAGCGGAATCTGCAAAAAAAATACACATTCCGCTAAGTTATTCATTTTTTTCCTTATTTTTGCGGTGTATATTACATCACAAAACCTAATTGTTATGAATAAAAAAATAATAATTCCTGCGCTCATCGCCGCTACTCTCACAGCCTGTGGCGGAGGCAGCAAGACGCAGAGCAACGGCAGTGCCGACAGCACACAGACCGCTGCACAGACCACCGAGGCGGCAAAACCCGAGGCAAAAACTCCCGCTGCCAACCAGCCAGTCTATGTCATCGCCGACAAGTTGGGCGAAAAGTTCATCTTGAAAGACTACAACATCCCGTACGACCAGAGGCGCGTGGTGCCCGCACAGACGCCCGATTCGATAAAGAATTTCAAGTACATCATCAACGACGGCAAGTATTACCCCGTCAAGTTGGTGGGCTATCAGGTGGGCAGCGAGGACGGCGACAACGGTCGCGACACGTGGATGAATTTTGACAACCGTTGCGGTTGGGTCTATCAGATGGAATCAGGCAAACTTCTCGATAATCCTAAGGAAGAGTGGGATGCTTGTTGGGCGTATCCGCTGTTGGTGGACGACGCTTTCAAAAATTCGGCGAAAATCTACATCGCTAAATCCGCCAACAAGAACGGCAAGGCAACTCCGCTGCCCAAGGATTTGAAGGAAAAGTTCGAGAAACAGTATGGACGTCAGATACTTCGCGGCTCGTTGGATTACACCTTTGGCGACAACGACGAATACAAGTTGGTGAACATTCAGTTCAAAAACAAAGGCAAGGAGGCACTTGCAGTGGTGGCTGTAGTCAAGTCAGACGGCAGCATCATACCGCTTGACCTTCCAAGTGAATGGAACGAGGAATCTGTGTGGCGCGTTGACGATGGCGGTGAATTTGGCGGCTACGGCCTTGACTTTGCGACAGAGGAGAACGGCAAATTGTATGTATATCTTGCCGACCAGGGTGCTGAAGGCCTCAACATCGACAACTACGAAGTTGGCGCCGATTCGCTTCGTGTGGGCAAGGTCAATGCAAGTTTCTATCAGGTGCCGGAGTAAAACAGGTTTTTGCAACGGTTGCAAACTTCCTATTGGTGTGATATTTGCAGCGACAATATGAGATGAAACCTTATCTCGACATATTAGCGGACGACACGCAGTGGTACGACGACATCAGCACTTGGGCCAAGGAGCACATCGACCTGCTCCTTGGCTCGGTGGTGGTGTCGTTGTTGCTTGTAATTGCTTTAATAATAGCCATTTACAAGGTAATCCACATACGTCGCAAGGCTGAATCCAAACTCGCCGAAAAAAACAAGCAGATACGCCATGTCAATAGTCAGATGATGGCGAGCATCAATTATGCAAGCCGCATACAACGTGCCGTAATGTCCAACATCACTGATGTGAGCGCATTGTTTCCCAACAATTTTGTGCTGTACCGTCCCCGCGACATTGTGGGCGGCGATTATTACAGGGCGTTGCGCTGCGGTAGGTATTCGGTGATGATTACCGCCGATTGCACCGGGCACGGCATACCGGGCGCATTGCTGTCGATGCTTGGATTGTCGGCATTGAAGGAATATATGCAGACCGAGCAGGACGCCGAAAATCCCGGCACGGTGCTCGACCGCATGAGGACTTTCATCAAATCGACCCTCGTGGCGCAGGGCGGCGTGCTGCTCGACGACGGCAGGGATATGACCATCTGCTCTTTTGACTTAGAGAAGATGGAAATCCGCTACGCCATCGCCAATCAGGCTGCAATAATAGTCAGGGGCGACACCGCCATCAAACTGAAGGGCGACAGCATGCCGGTGGGCCGCTACATCCGCGAGAAGGAGCATTTTCAGACATTGACGGCAAAAATAGAGAAAGGCGACATGGTTTATATGTGCTCCGACGGCCTCCAGGATCAGCTCGGTGGCAAGGATTGCAGAAAATTTCTATTGCGCCAGCTCATCAATACCCTCGTGGAGATTCACAACGACCCGCTCAAGGAGCAATGCATCGCCCTCGAGCAGACCATCATCGCCTGGCGCGGCGGCACACCTCAGATAGACGATATGACGATGGTGGGGATACGGATTTGATGCGTTGTCCTGTTGTCCGCGTTGTCCGCGTCGGGGAGACCGCGTCGTAGAGACGCGATTAATCGCGTCTCTACATACCTACATACGCATGAATATGTATTCCGTTTTGTATGAATGGCCGTCTATGTATTCAATGTCATAGATTGTGAGTTCGTCGCCTTGGATTGACATTGTGAATGATAGGGTGTTGTGGTTGATGTCGGTGAGGGTCAGCGTGTTATTGACGATACTCCATTTGCCGATGCTTTGCAGGTCGGTGCCGTATATCGAGCCGTTGTAATTGTTGTCTTCCCTAAATTCAATTGTGTTGGTGCCGAAGAGGGGCATGTTTTCCACGCCTTTGCCGTCCTCGTAGTTGATGGCTGACCTGAGCATCCAGTAGCCGACGATTCCAGCCTTGTATTCTTCCTCGTGGTCCTCGCAGGAGGTGAAGCCAATGCTGCATATCATCGCCAGCATGCAGCAGAATAATGCAATTAGTTTTGTGTTTTTCATTTGTCGTTGCAGTTAAATTGTTAATAACTCAGTATTGTAATTGCTAAAAAAACGTCCACCAAATGCAAATTATTATTGCAGCATCGCTGTTTTATGTGGCGTGGCTATCTTATTGCATCACTGATATTTATCACCGCCGGCTGATTGTCGGTATGCTTGCCGATGAATTTCTCCATCCACATCATATTGTACCAACGGTTGAACTTGAAACCGCTTTTCTGAAATTCGCCCACGAACCTGTAGCCGTGTTTTTCGTGGAAATGGCGGCTCGCGTCGGTGACGTATTTGTCGTCGGGGTCGCAAGATGTTGTGATGCTTGCATTTACATTGAGGATTCCTTGCAGGCTCAATAGACGTTCAAGTTCGTTCAGGAGCAATGTGCCCAAATTCTGTCGGCGGCAGTCCTTGTCGATGTAGATGGAAGTTTCCACGCTCCAATCGTAAGCCTTCCGCACCCTGAACCTCGATGCGTAGGCGTAACCCTTGATGACGCCGTCCTCCTCCGCCACAATGTACGGATAGAAGCCCAAAGTTTTCTCAATCCTCTGTGCAAAATCCTCCACGGTCGGCACAGTCCATTCAAATGTAATTGCCGTATTCTCAACGTAATAGGCATAAATGCGCAGCAATTGCGCCGCGTCGTTAGTGGTTGCGAAACGTATATTCATAATTCATCAATTTTCCCGCAAAACTACAAAAGTCATGGGACTTTTGCAAGGATTGTTACAAAAGTCATGGGAGTTTTGTGGTGTTTGTTACAAAAGTCGTATGACTTTTGTGGTAAAGGATAAATAACATTTCGGGGAAACTGCAAAAATCAGTGAAATAAATTTCGGGGAAACTGCAATAATGTTGCTCCGATTTTTGCAATTTTCCCCGCATCTTCCTATATTTGTGCAATCAAAAATTTTTAATTGGACTTAAAATGAATACACCACCACCATATACGCCGCCGCAGTTGATTGACCCGCTGTTTGTGGGCAAGACGGAGGAAAAGATACTCAGCGAACTTATCGACCGTGAACTCACGGCGACGGGGTTTGACGCCAAGAATGATTCGCTCGCGCATTTTGAGAAGACAAAGATGACGGCGACGCTCATCTCTGCGCCTATCAACCTGATAATCATCGTGTTGTTCAGGACGTTCCACTATGGGGATTTTTTTGCGGGGGTGTTGGTGATAATCAACTTCCTTATTTGGCGGAAATTCCAAAAGGCGGACGTGAAGGCGTTTTTTTCCAAGGAAATCAAGGCGCGGCAGGACGAAAAATTTTCCGACGTCATCGCGCCGCATCTTTATGACAAGTGCAAGAATCAGAAGTGGTTGCGGCTGTTGATACTCGTTGGATGTACGTTTTTGCTGCCTGCGTTGTTGTTCTTGAAGCCGCATACTTTTTACGAGGACGCGCCCGACGGCAAGTACGTAAGGTTTTATACCGAGGGGCTGATTGGCGGCGAGACGCTTGTGATACCTGACGAAATCGACGGAATCCCTGTCAAGGGCATCCGTGGCGACGTTTTCAACAGTACCGACTTGGTGAGCGTCACGCTGCCAAACTCCATTGACACATTGCGCGGACACGCTTTTGAATATTGTCATTCTTTGCGCGAAATCAACCTGCCCAAAAACCTCAAATACATTGGCGGACACGCCTTTGACGGTTGCGAAAAATTGGAGCGCGTGGATTTTCCGCCGACGCTGAGGTTCATTGGCGGATACGCTTTCAACGAATGTAAAGTAATGACAATCAACGACCTGCCTTCCGAAATGGATTCCATCGGCGCGTATGCTTTTCGTGGCTGCTTTGGCATCAAGAAAATCACCCTGCCCAACAACCTCACCGAAATCCGCGCTTTCAGTTTTTCGCAGACGGGGATTCAGAGAATTGTAATTCCTGCCTCTGTGCAACGCATTGGCGAGCAGGCGTTTAGTCTGACTTACTTGAAGGAATTGTTGTTTGAGGAAGGCTCGCAGTTGACACGCATCGGCTCGCGGGCTTTTTATGACACCGAACTTACGGAAGTGGTGGTCCCGCCGTCGGTGACCGAAATCCGTGGCTCTGCGTTCCGAAAATGCACACACCTCACATCCGCCAAAATTCCCAAAGGCTGCACCCTCGCCGATAAAGTGTTCAAGGAGTCGCCCACAAAAGTCGAGGAGTATGACATTGACAATTGACAATTGACAATTGATAATTGACAATCACCAAATCAAAAAATCAATAAATCAACAAATAAAAATGAAATTCATCCACCTCCTATACGTCCCGACATTGGCTTGCGATATGGCTTGCAGGTATTGTTATCTCGAAGACAATACCAAGGACCGTATGCAGCAATACAAGCCGTTGGAGACCTTGAAATTTGCCGTCGAGAAGTTGAGGGCGGCGGAGGTGATGCCGTTCAATATTTCGTTGCACGGCGGCGAGGTTTCCACGCTCTCCAAGGACGATTTTCGCGATGTCATCAAGTTTATAAGTGATTATTATAATGACAATTACGATGCAATTTCGTCGGCGGGCTTCCGTGTGGGTCGGCCGCATATCAAGACCAATCTTTTCAGCATCAATAAGCACATTGACACCATCAGGGAGTACAATGTCTCCATCAGCGGCAGCCTCGACCTTCCGCTTTCGATGCACGAGGAGCACCGCGTCACCAAGGGTGGAAGCAAAACATTAGACAAGATATTGCAAAACGTTGAATTGTTGCGCACTATCCCCAATAGGAAAAAAGTTTCCGCAACGATTTTCAACGAGCATTTCCAACACATCGACCAAATCATTGAAGACATCAAGTTCCTCCACCAAAACACGTGTTTGGATATGAACGACTTCAATTTTATGATTGGTTTTGATTATAACAGCAATGGCATCCTGCACGCGCTCGACGAGGGCGGTCAGGTGGAGTTTTTCAGGCGGATGCACAAGGAGTTTGACGGCACGGATTTGGACAAGGGCGTCAACGGGGCGTGGTTTGCGGAGTTTTCGCCCGATTATTGCACCAATTGTGACAATTGCGGCGAGAAGTTCTTTTTGCTCGAAAAGAATGGCGACATCTATTCCTGCGTGCGCGGGCAGGGGCACGGGGAGTTTTGTTATGGCAACATCTACCAAAATACCGTCGCAGAAATCCTACAAACCGCTGAAAATAAGATTTTTACGGCGCATAACAATGTAGGCTTCAATGCGGAGTGCGCCGCCTGCGAATACCTTTACCTCTGCAAGACGGGTTGTCCTTTTGTAAAGAATGTTTATAAAACAGACAAATCCTACACCTGCCTTTTGCAAAAGGAATTGTACCGAAACCGTAATTATTGCCCCGACGACAATACCTCGGCGACGGCTTACGATTATCTCCTGAAAATGCACCCCGCGCTTGCAATTGACTTCAAACCAACTGTTTATCAAGATAATTCGTTGCTCGACCTGATTGCGAAGGATTCAAGATTGAAATACATCTATGACCCCGATTCGTTTGTATTGGAAGTGGGCGGCGAGCGGTATCCGTTGCAGTCACAATTGTTGAAAAACTGCCGCGAAATCATTCAGATTTTTGAGGGTTTCGACGTCAAAATCCGTGTGCGCAAGGAGGTTTTGGAGGCGGAGAGCGATTATCCCCAAAACAATGCGCTTTTCATACAACTCCTGAGCGGCGACTGCCACGTCTATGGCGACGAGCAACGCCTCAAACAGAAGCACGTGGCGACGTTGCAGGTCTATAAATTCGTTTTGGAAGACTGCGAGGACGACGGTTTTTATGTCTATGACCTGACCGACTTCCTCAAAAGTTACAAGAAATACCTGTCGCAAGAAAATCCCAACAACATTTTCTTCACGACTACGCATCTGCGTGATTATCATTACGTTAAACAAAAAAACAACGCATTCTACCACATTGCGGCGGTCAACCTGCCGTTTCAGAATGTCGAATTTAACTATTTGGAGGGCATAACATTATGATTAACAAAAAGATAGAGACATACAAGGAACTTGTCCGCGCCAAGAATACGTATGACTTCGCCAAGTATTATCCGACGATGGACAACGGCACGCTCAATTTCATCTTTGATTTCGCAGGCTCCGACGGCTCCAAGGTTGCGGGGTTTGCGACCTGTATTTATTTTTACAGCCACGACAATCTCGTGAAAACCATTAATATTAAGATGGTTGAATCGAAGGCGAAGTACATCGAATGTGTCAGCATCATAGATGGCAAATTATCTATACAATATAATGGTAATTACATTGATACATCGGCTGTTACGTCGAGCACCTACATCGGCACGTCGTCGTATTCGTCGTACTCATCGTCATCGAGTTCGTCGTCGTACTCCTCGGGCAGAAGCAGCAACAATAACAACAATAATAATAACAATAACAACAATAATAACTAATTCTTTGTTATGCAACTCTCCGAAAAGAAATCCCTCAAACGCCTGAAAGACTTCGGGTTGAGCCTTGTGACGACTTATAAGTCAGGCGATCAGATTGTCACCAAAAACAGTTTTGAGACCCTGCGCACCAACATCGTCAACGGCATCTGTCTCGAAAAGAATTATCTTCGCGGCGGCAGTTCGCTGTATAAACTCCACGGCTTCGACCCGCGCATCAAGTACACCTTCGTAAACGCCTCAACAGCAAGCAAATGTCCCAACTGCGGCGCTGACATCGACATCGAGAGCGGCGAATGTCCGTATTGCGGCACGGCTTACAATATGGACTACGAATCCAAATCCCTCGGCGCAAAATACCACACCGACCTCGTGATGAACACCAAGACCTACAAGTACGTGACGGCTCTATTGGCGTTTGTCACCTCGTTCATAATCAGTTATATATACATCAGGACTACGGGGCGCACCTTCAATGTTTGGGATATGGCGAAGGTATTGGCGGGCACGGCGTTGTTTGGCTTGGCGTTTTATTTCGTGTTCTATTATTTGGATTCGTTTTTCATCCTGCTGCCCATCAAGATTTACAAGGAGCGCATCAACGCGGAGCAGACTAAGTTTTGGGCGCAGAATGGCAGGGAAATCAACAAGGACACTTTTTTCACCAATCTCAATTACGAACTGCAAAAGTATTATTTTGAGGGCGACAAGACCCGCAATGTGCTTGATTTTGACTTTGTTGACTACACGACAATCACCCGCGACGGCGACATTGTTACCATCAAAATCCTTGTGCGCGAGGTCTATATCGACGGCGGCAAGGTCAAATGCCGTCAGGTCTCAAAATCCATCCGCCTCAAACGCGCCGTGATAGAGCATCATTTGGAGAATGTCGGCGGCGTTGCGCTCCGTTGTCGCAATTGCGGACACTCAATGGACGCATTCCAAAAGGTCTGCCCGAGTTGCGGCACACCGCACAATTATTTGCAGGAGTGGTATATGATGTGAATTTTGTTTAACGTAAAATAAATTATATCCAATGAAAAGAATTATTATCCTGATTGTCCTGTTGTGCCTTGGTGTTCAGACCATTACGGCGCAGAGCAAAAAGCGTGTCTCCATCCTTGGCGATTCGTATTCCACATTCGAGGGCTACATTCCTGCGGAGAATGAGCCTTGGTATTTCCAAAAAGTTGACACTTCGCGTTCCGATGTGGTCAATGTGCGCCTGACTTGGTGGTGGCAGTTGATCAAGGACGGCGGCTACCTCTTGGAGAAGAACGAGTCGTACAGCGGCGCAACAATCTGTTATACAGGTTATAACGACGAAGACTATTCGCCGCGTTCGTTCATCACGAGGCTTCCGCGAGTTGGCAGTCCCGACATCCTGATTATCTTTGGCTGCACCAACGACAGTTGGGCTGGCGCAAAGGTGGGCAATTACCAATATTCTGACTTCAAGCGCGGCGACCTCTATTATTACCGCCCCGCCCTCGCAAAACTCCTCGATGAGGCTCTCTCTCGCTATCCCAACGTTGACATCTATTTCGTGGTCAATAGCGAACTCCGCCGCGACATCGTGGAATCCACCCTCACCATCTGCAAGCATTACGATATCCCCTGCATACAACTCGAAAACGTCGAGAAGCGTTGGGGACACCCGACGGCAAAGGGTATGAAGTCCATCGCCGACCAATTGAGGAAGGCGATTAAGTAGTATTTTCTAATAATAACACAACAATAAATTTTATCACAATGAAAAAGTTCTTATTAATTGCAGCGGCAGCCCTGATGGGGTTCAACACCGCTGAGGCTCAGAATCCCAAGGATGTCAGCAAGACTTGGGAGAAGACCATCACAGTACCTGCGTCGCAGGCTTCAATCGTCGAAAAACTCTTCACGGCGTGGGGCAAGCAGTTCCCCGGCGACTACGTGGACGCTTTCGCCGACTACAAGAAGAAGCCGACCTGTTACACCAATGGCGAAGGCCCCTACATCATCGATTTTGCCCCGAAAAACGGCTATCTCAACATTATGGCGACTGTTCAACTTGAACTCGCTCTGACTGCCGTGTATTGGAATCTCCCTAATGGCAACAAACTCTTTGGCATTACCATCAACGAATGTCACGAGGGTGAAGGCGGCACAGAAGATGCAATCTGCGATTTCGCTCTTGCATTCTACGAGTACAACGCCACTAAGGGTACTATGACTCCCCGCCCCGACCTTGTCAAGAAGGTTCTTGGACAGACCGACTACGTCAATCTTCCCAAGGAGGGACGCGACCTCGAATATTATGACAGGAAGTCGGAATCATACAAGACGATTAAGTGGACCGGCAACGGATTCTAATGACGATTGTACGTAGAGACGATGTGCACATCGTCTCTACAATAGGATAAAAAAAATGGACGCTCATCCGGGCGTCCATTTTTTATGTCATTTTAGTTAATCCGATTATTTAAACAGCAATTGGTAAACCTCTGCCAAATAATCTCTTGCGTTCATCCACGTGTGGCCGCCGTCGGTCTCTTTGTACTTGTATTCGATGCCTTTTTTGTCGAAATATTCGCGGTGGGTCTTCACGTTGTTGTAGAGGAAGTCGTCCTTGCCGACGCCGTACCAAAGCACTTTGAAATTCTTTTTCATATTCTCTTTGGTCATCAATGATGCAAATTCCTTGTCCATTGCCTCGGGGATGAGGTACGCGCTGAACGAACCCATATTTGCAAACTTGTCGGGGTTGGAGAATGCTGCGTATTGCGACTGTCCGCCGCCGCGTGAGAATCCTGCGATGGCGCGGCTCTCGCGGTCGTTTTTGGTGCGGAAATTCTTTTCAACAAAAGGCATAATCTCGTTGGTCAACACCCTTGTAAATTGCTGATACATAGGCACTGCGTCCATTGTGGCGGGGTTGGGCGTGCCGTGGAGCATATTGCCGTAGGGGAGGACAACGATCATCGGCTCGGCCTTGCCCTCGGCGATGAGGTTGTCGAGGATGGTATTGAATTTACCTACCTTGTACCAAGTCTCCTCGGTGTCGGTGGTGCCGCTCACGAGGTAGAACACGGGGTATTTCTTGTTGGGGTTTTGGTCGTACTCGGCGGGGGTGTAGATGATGAGGGGACGATTGACCTTCAATTCGTCCGACTTGTAGGTCATATACGTAACCTTGCCGTGCGGCACGTCCCTGATGGTGTAGAGCATACGTCCGTCGGGCACTTCAAAGAGCGACGCCTTGAAATTCTCGTTGGGGAACACGTTCATATTGGCGGGGTCGGAGATGGAGACGCCGTCAACAACGAAATTGTAGGGGTAGATGTCGGGTTTTGCGGGCGTGAGGGTGATTGACCATACGCCGTTGGCATTCTTGACCATCGGTTGGAGTCCGTCGGTGAATTGGCTCGAAAATTCCACCTTCTTGGCGTTGGGGGCATAGACGTTGAATGTAGCCGAGCGGAGTGTGCCGCCGTTTTCGTCCTCCACCATCTTGTTGGCGGCGCGGTCGAAGCGGAATTTCATAATGTGCATCACGGGCGACACGAGGAGGTTTGCCCTCGGGTTGGAATTGTCCTTGGGCGTGATACCCTGCAATTGGAGCATCTTGAAGGCGTAACGACGACCGAGCATACGGTAGCCTTCTGCGGTGAAGTGGAGTTGGTCAAAATTTTCGGGGCACGCGCTCGAACTGATTGCGTGGGCGTTGGGGATTACCTCGTTGAGGCGGTTGATGAGCGGATTGTGACCCGCGCAGACGCCGCCACGGTCGCTGTTGACCACTTCGCCTGCAAGGAGGGGCACTTCCTTGGGGTTGAGGTTGAGGTCTTTCATCAGGTCGTCATATACCGACTTCACCATCCCGAGCCACGGCTCCTGTCCCGTGTTGGTCTCGCCTTGGTGGAGCAGGATGCCCTTGATGACGCCGCCTTTCTTCTGCGCGATTTTCGCCATATCGACGAGACGTTGGTAGGGGTTGTTGTCGTAAGCCTTCAACATTCCCACCATCCAATCGGGGCATTTGGTGCAGTACGCTGCGATGCTGTCTTTCATAAACGCCTTGATGTCGCAGCCGCCAATTGCTACGTTGATTACACAGATTGAGACGTTTTGGGGAAGGTTTTCCACCATTGTCCTGCCGAAATAATCCACGGGCGTGAGGCCTGTGTTTTCACGGCAGAGCGGCGGCACGGCGGTGTAGGTCTTGCCCATCTTCCTGCCCATCTGCGGAAAATCCACAGCCGCCATCATAGTGAAGCGCGGGTCGATGTTTTCGCGGTCAACGTCCTCGATGCGGGCGTTGCCTTCCATATTCGATTGTCCGAAACAGAGATAGACGTGTGTCTCGGGCTTTTGCGCCACTGCCGTGAGCATCGTCGCGGCGGCGCATAGTGTCAGTAGTAATCTTTTCATAATAACATTTGATTAGTATTTATTCCGCTACGCGGGAACGTTTTTTTATAGCCGCTACGCGGGAAATCTTTCAAATATTTTTCAAATTATACAAATCTTTCAAATTTTTTGGGAATTGAAAGATTTGTAAAAGATTTGTGTGATTTCTGCCCGTCAGGGCACTTCATTAGAATCCGTTGCCGTTCCACTTGATGACCTTGTCGCCTTGTGACTCATAGTCGTAGTACTTGATGTCGCGACCCACTTTGGGGAGTTTGACAAAGATTTCGGCTTCGTCGCCCTCGGGAGGGTACGATATGCCCATTTTGTCACACACCCTCTTCACGATGTCGGTGCGGGGCGTGAGTACGTTTTTGGCGACGTTGTATTCATAGAAGAATACGGCGCAGTTGGCAAATATTTCGCCATCCGCTTCGATGCTTACGCCAAAGAGTTTGTTGCCGCTTGGGAGGTTCCAATACACGGCTTGGAGGATGTCTTCCCTGGTGATTGTGTCCCCTTTTGCAAACTGACCTTCCCCGTCGCTGACCATAGTCCACGAGCCGTAAACCTCAATGAAGCCGTTTTTGGGGGCGTAGTCAACCTTGTAGTCGTAGAGGCCTTGATTGTTGGTATTGCCTGTCTTCTGGTATTGGTCGAATATTTCCCAAAATGTTGTCGGGAACTCCTTGCTCCACGCCTTGAAGAGTTTTTCCACGATTGGCGCGTCCGAGGCGGGCACGGTGATGGTCTTTTCCCAATTGTCGCGGATTTCATCGACGTCGTAGTCGTAGGTCTGTGCGCTGGCGGTGAAGGCTGTGATTACCGCCAAAATCGCGATGATTAGTAGTCTTTTCATTTTGTTTTCAGTTTAGTAAATAATTATGGAGTCGCTACGCGAGAAATCTTACAAATTTTTTCAAATCAAACAAATTGTTTGAAAGATTTGTAAGATTTCTGTCCGTAAGGACACCCGAAAATTCTGCCTATTTACCTTCTGCAAACCTGATGGTCTCCAATGTACAGATGGATTTTTCTTTGGTTGGCGAAGAGAACAGGAGGTAGATGGCGTGTTTGCCTGAAAGGGCGTTGACGCCGTCGAGTTTGATGGGCTGTTCGGCGGAGGTCTTGGGCATTTGGGCTGTGAGTTTCAACGAGCCGATGCACTTGCCGCCTTGCTGTGTCCACGGACGGTCGAGATAGACATCTATCTGTCCGTCAATGCCTTCGGGGATGAGGCCGAGGAGGAGGTGGACGTTGTTTTTGCCATTGAGACCGTCAAAATTAAAATACTTGTAGCCCACAATCGAGCCGTCGGTGTTGTTGACAACGGGGTTGATGTTGTTTTTGACGGCGTAAGGCTCTTGTGTGTTGGTCTCTGTGCCGTATGCCGCAGCCACGTAAGAGCCGAAGAAGGTGTTGTTGGGCCATTCGTGTACGGCGGGTTTGGGACCCGTGTGCCAACAGCAAATGCCTGCGGGATGTATGTCGGTGGGGTTCAGACCGTTGACGTTGAAACCTTCCGATGTGTACTCGCCTTCGGAGATTGTCACCTTGCCGCCCTTGCCTTCCTCCACGGTTACGTTTATGGGCGCAACCATCGCCTGACGCGAAAATTCGTTCAGACCGTTCTGACGGTGGTAGAACACCCACCACTTGCCGTTGATTTCGCAGATGGAGCCGTGCGTGTTGCCATCCACAGTGCCCGATGCGAAGACCTTGCCGTCGGGGTCTTTCTCACGTCCGCGACCGTCGATGATGGTGCCGCCGTAAGTCCACGGACCGAGGGGATTGTCGCCGTAGGCATACGCAAGGGTGTAGTTGGAGGTGGGCAGTCCAAATTCGCCGTCCATTGTAAAACGACTATAAATGAACACGTATTTGTCCTTGATTTTGCGGAGGGAAGACGCCTCGAAAAATTTGAAGACGCCCTCTTGGTTGCGACCCGAAACCATATCCTCGACGATTTTTGTGCCGGGCTTCACTGTCGCCATCGTCGCGGGGTCGAGTTCGGCGGCGTAGGAGCGTTCAAAGCCCCAATAACCATACACCTTGCCGTCGTCGTCCACAAACACTGCGGGGTCGAAGGCAAGCACGCCGTCGGTGACGTCGGGATTTTTGGGATTCCAATTGATTACTTCAAAAGGTCCGTCGGGTCTGTCGCTCTTGGCTACCATTCCGTTGCGACCGCCCACTTGGTTGTTGGGGTAGAGGTAATAGGTCTTCTTGCCGTCCTTCTCCACCATCGTGACGTCGGGCGCAAAAAGTATGTCAGCCTCCTTCTGCGGGTCGCCCTTGCCGTTTTTATCGACTTTGAGGATTACGCCGTCGAGCCGCCAATTGTTGAGGTCGTTGACATCCGCCGACCACACCACTTGGTCGCGTCCGCAGTAGTTTTTGATTTCGATGTCGTGCGAGCCGTAGATATAGACGCGCTTTTTGCCCGGGTTGTCGGGGTCGTCAAAGACGTAAGGCTCGCCGTCGGGAATATGCTCCCAAAGCGGCAGGTAAGGGTTGCCGATGGTTGTCAGGGTGGTCTGCGGCGCATCAAACTTGACATCCTGCGCACACGCGGCGCACAGAGTGAGCCCACAGATAATCAATGCTTTCTCTTTCATAAGATTAGGATTTAGAATAATTCTTGTATTGAGTGCAAAGGTAGTATTTTTTGGATTTTGATGGTAATATTTTTGGAAAATTAACACGCTACGCCGCTCCCATCTTCCACTCCGTGATATTCCTCTTCTCCTCGTCAAAATTCAGCCCGAGTTTGATGACCTTGCGTCCGTCGTCCTTGTATGCCGTGGCATAGTCTTTTTCTTTGATTTGATAGAGGGCTGTTTCGGCAGAATGTTTGTATTTCAGTTCGATGACGTAGATGGCTTTGGGCATTTTGAGGATTAAGTCGCATTTGCCGAGGGCTGTTTCTGGCTGAGCGGTGATGTCGGCGCCAAAAGATGCCAAAACAGTGTAAAGCACAGCGTGGTAATGTTTTTCGTTCATATTGTTGAGCGAATAGGGGAATCCCGCAAAAAATATTTGCAGCGCGTTGATGAATTTTTCAACATTGTCGTCGCGTCGAAAATCGATGTAGGCACGACTGAGAGGATTTGACTGAACGTTGCCGTAGCCGTATTTCAAAAGCGAATGGGCAAACCCAATCCGCACTTCTTCGTTGGGGAATCCAAGCGTAAAATCTTCATATTCAGGATTGTAACCCTTCATTGTCAGGTAGCCGCTCTGATACAGTATAGGCACTGGGTCGGTGATTTTTTCAACTGGAACGTCAAAATCGGAGACACAATAACTCTTGTTTTCAAAATCAAACATATTCAGGTTGTATTTTGAAAGCATTTTCACCAAAAACGACGGTGTGCCGCTGTCAAACCAATAGGCGTTCAACATTCCGTCCATCAGACAGTTAATCAGGCTGTATGGATTGTAAATGTCGGTCATTTTTTTTGTAAAATGATATCCGTCGTATTTCTTGCGGATGGCTTCGATGGTTTGCTCGTAAGTTTTCCCGAGCATTTCGGCAAGGTTTTCAATCTCAGGGCGCATTTGCGTAAGAACCTCGTCTTTTGTGAAGCCGCAAATGCCCTCAAACCTCGGCAACATTGTGATTGTCTTCAAGTTGTTGAGTTTTGAGAAAATAGACATCTGCGAATATTTGGTAACGCCTGTGATGAAAACGAATTTCAGGTCGGGGTCGCATTTTTTCAGTGGCGAATACACATTTTGCATAATTGCGCGGACTTCGGCTTGTTTTTCCTCGTTGTCAATATGAGCCAACATCGGCGCGTCGTATTCGTCTATCAATACTACAACGTCTTGATTTGTAAGTCGTTTGGCTGTTTTTATCAAGCGTTCCAATCGGATGTTGTAATCCTTGGATTTGTCATCGGGGCAGCCGTAGATTTTTTCGCAGTTCAAGAGACACTCGTTAATGGTGCTGTAAATTGTATCAAACGTACTGAAATCACCACCCGAAAAGTCCAAATGTATTACGGGGTATTTCACCCAATCTTTTTCGAGTTTGGAGATTTCAAGTCCCTCAAAAAGGTCTTTCCTTCCCTCAAAATAGGATTTTAAAGTGCTGACAAACACAGACTTGCCAAACCTTCTCGGACGAGACAAGAAGTTGTATTTCGAGAAGGAGACCAAATCATAGACGTATTTAGTCTTGTCTATGTAAAAGAGATTGTCCTTGCGGATATTCTCAAACGTCTGTATTCCTGACGGGTATCTGCGCTCTGTCATATTCGAAACCGTTTTTAAATCCATTGCAAATATAAAAATAATACTCTGAAATTTCAAATTTTTCTTTTGGCATTTAGTTTGATATGTAAAATAGAAACTACAAAAAATCAAACAAAATGTTTCTTAACCTCTATAATCAGCAGATCAAAGTGTTTCTTGCCGATGCTACGGGCGATATGTCGGGTGCGAGGATGCGCCTCGAACGTGTCCTGCGCAAGGCGGGGATGGGCGTCGTGTCCCCTCCCGAACACTGTACCGCGATGGAGGCGAGGACGCTCATAAGCACGTGCGACTGTTCGGTGCACTTGCTTGGCGGCGTCAACATTTTTGACGACAGCGACGAGGGAGTCAAGTCGCAGGCGCAGATACAGTACCGCGCCGCCAAAAGTTTCAGGGACGACGACTTCAAGATGTTTCTGTGGAACCCGTCTGGCTTCATAGACGACCGCAATGCGTACATCACTGCGATTAGGCGCGACATTGTTGAAAACACAGTCTATTCGCAGGCGACCTCGCCGATAGTTTTTGTGGAGGATTTGAGGACTGTGATGTCCATAAACCCGAAGATGAACATCGACATCGGCACCGCCGACATTTTCTTCATCTACAACGACGCCGACCGCGACACAGCGGGCGAAGTGCTCTCGATGTTGCAGGACATACAGCAGGTGACTTCGCTCGGCATCAATATGAGCAGCACCACGAGTTACACCGATTACATCAACACGCAGTTGCAGGCGAGCAAGATGGGCGTCATCTATTTTGACGATGCGATGGATTGGGCGATGCCCTTTGCGCGTCAGTTGTGGAAAGACAGCGGCGGCAAGTCGTCGAGCGTGCCGCTATTCGTAGCCGCCAACAACTCCCACGCCACCGAGCAGGAGATGAGGGCGCTGAAAGGCTTTATGGACTACACATTGACCGAAAAGTCGCTGATACCATTGGAGGTGAAAGTATATTTTGACAAGATTATGGGCAAAAAGTAGGGGCGGACCTCGTGTCCGTCCGTTCCAAAATTATACGTTCGTTCCCCCGAAAAAAATTGTTGCATATTCCGAAAACATATTCTACCTTTGCGGTGTGTTCCATTTAATAATCTAAGAAATGAGTACAGCAACTTTATCAGGACTTCGGGATTCGCTTTGCGGTTCGCTCACGCCTATGGATATGCTTTGGTTGAGCGAGCAGTTGTGGGACTATGCCCGACAACAACGTGAAGAAGTGTCGGAGCCTCCGTTGAAACGTTACACTATGGACGAAATCAATGCAATGCTTGATGAGGCCGAGCGTCAGGCGAAGGAAGGCGAATATGTTGACAATGAGGAAGTTTTTCGTAGATGGGACGAGCGCAGGGCAATGAGGAAGCGCGCCAATCTCAATCAAGACAAACCTTTGGGAATGGCTGTTGCTGTATGAGGATAAAATGGGAAAAAATTGCTTTGGAGCAGTTGGATCAGGTTGCCGATTATATTTATGATAATTTTGGCGAAAAACGAGAGTCAATTTTTCAGGAGCAAGTGCGGCACACCACCAAACTATTGGAGTCTAATCCATATATGGGTGCGTTGGATCCGTTGTTGAGGGGTCGTTTCCAATCATATCGAAGCGTTCTTGTCAATCGTCTCAACAAAATGGTCTATTTTGTTGACGAAAAAGCCGAAATCATTCACATCGCTGCGTTTTGGGATTGTCGCCGCGAACCTTTGGAGCAGACAATGCATTTGGAGTAAATCAAATTTTTTATGTTAACAAAAAGCCGATCCATAGACCGGCTTGTATCTTTGAGGCTCGAAACGACCATAGGTCATAAAGGTTGTCATCCTTTCTGCGAAATCCTCTGATTGACGTTGCAAATATAAAACAATTTTTTGACAACAGCAATTTTTTAAAGATTTTTTTGAAAAAAAACTTTCTCCTTTTTGGCATTTCATTTGCTATAATGTAAACTGAAAACTACAAAAAATCAAGCATTTGTTAAGCACAAAAGGAAAAATATGAACCGCATCTGTCCATATCCAGGGCTTAGGCCGTTTACCGAGGAGGAGTCCATCTTCTTCAAGGGTCGCGATCAGCACATCAGGCAGATTGTGCGACTCTTGGAAAAAAACAAGATGGCGTTCATCACCGGCGCATCCGGCGACGGCAAGTCGTCGATGGTGTATGCCGGTGTGATTCCGTATATTAGGGCGGGTTTCTTCAAGGCAAGGTTCAATGGTTGGCTCATAGTGGATTTCAAGCCGCAGAAAAATCCTTTGAAGTCGTTGTCAGACGCCTTTGCGCACGAACTCGACATCGACCCTGCCAAATGCGAATCGGAACTCTACAACGGATTCTCGTCGCTCGTGGACCTCTACCGCGAGTCGGGATATTGTGTCAGCAACGACGGGCGCGACATCTCCAACCGTGGCAAGAGCCTCCTCATCGTCGCCGACCAATTTGAGGAAGTGTTCACCAACATCGACAACTTCGAGCAGGGGCGACCCTCCGACGAGGCGTACACCGCCGTCAACCTCTTGCTCGAAACCATCCGCATATCCATCACCGAAAATCTGCCCATCTTCGTGATATTCACGATGAGGAGCGACTTCATATCTCAATGCACATTCTTCAAAAACCTGCCCGAGTACATCGCGTATTCGCAGTTTTTTGTACCGCAATTGAAACGCACCGAAATCCGACAGGTCATCGAGGAGCCTGCGTTGATGGCGGGCGGCAGAGTGTCGCCGAGGCTCGCCGAGGTCATCATCAACAACCTCAATTCGGGCTTCGACCAACTCCCCGTGCTCCAACACGCACTCAACCTCCTTTGGCGCATCGCCGACAATGGCGAGACAGAGATTGACCTGATACACTTGGCGAAAATTGCGGGCATTTCAAGCGATTCTTTAAGCATCGACGAGAAAGGCGAATTTGACCGTTGGTTCAACAATCTCCCTGATTATCAGAAAAAATACTACGAACATCCCGACCTCAACAACGTCCTCCACGCCCACGCGGGCATCCTGTACGAATCGGCATACGACTATTTTATGCAGAACGCCGATTGGGCTGAGAAGTCGATAACGCCCGAGGAGAGCAAGGAGATTATCGAGACGGTGTTCAAGAGCCTTACAAAAATCGACAACAACCGCCCCGTCCGCAACCGCTGCACCCTCAGCGAGATCACGGGCATCA